>Ga0209398_1000038_pt1 | contig 112057 bp, 93 predicted proteins | sample AshMeaBigSpring_FD_184125 | JGI IMG/M metagenome (GOLD analysis project Ga0209398, IMG submission 184125) | Groundwater microbial communities from Big Spring, Nevada to study Microbial Dark Matter (Phase II) - Ash Meadows Big Spring (SPAdes)... | ecosystem: Environmental > Aquatic > Deep...
ATGCCTTAATGCATGGGATTATTCACTGATTCGAAGACATCAACCGGAAGAATGTTGCCCTGGTCGTCGAACCTCATGGGCGATATGCATGTTTCCCGGTTGTAGCCATTTCCATCAGGTATCCTGAATCGGTGATATACGATGTACCATTCGTCTTTTCCCGGCAGTTGTACTACAGAGTGGTGTCCGGCTCCTTTTATCACACCCTGCTGTTTCAATATCGGATTGTTTGAGGCTTTTACAAAAGGACCCATCGGAGAATCGGAAACCGCATAAGCTACCGAGTAGCGCGGGTCCCGGGTGTCAAATTCAGACCACATCAGGTAATATTTCCCCTTTCGTTTCAGTACAAATGAGCCTTCGTTGTAGCCTTTGGGGGTGATGTTCCTGACCGTATTCGGGTCAAATGAGATCATATCATCGTTTAATTTTACGACCATACATTTGCCCTGGCCAAAATAGAGATAGGATGCCCCATCCTCATCTGTGAATACCATTGGGTCTATCGACTGACATTTATAGGCCTTTTTTTCGATGAAAGGCCTGTTTAGCGCATCCCGAAAAGGTCCGTTTGGCTTTTTGCCTACAGCCACTCCTATTTGCGACTCTGCCGAAAAATAGTAGTAATAGAGGTTGCTTTTTTGGGCAATACAGGGTGCCCATGCATTCTTTGATGCCCATGAAACCTCTTTGCCTAACCGAAGAATAACACCTTCATTCTTCCATTTCTTTAAATCTTTGGATGAAAAACAGGAAAATGAGTTGGATGCCCAATGTTCAAATCCATCGGTCGTAGGGTAGATGTAGAATCGTTTTCCGAAACAGGCAATGTGAGGGTCTGCGTATTCACCCTTCAATGCCGGCATTGGGGCGATAGCTGTATCTTTTGTCGTGTTCTGGGCAAATAGAACGAGGATTGATGCCCAAAGAATTTGTGTCAGAAATGCTTTTTTCATGCGAATTGAGAGTTGTATTAATCTGTTTTCGAGAGTTGCAAAAGTACAAAATGTTATTGATATTTGTTGCCTGTTCAGCATTGTTCGGCACAGTTCATCGAAACTTCTTTTCAAAGATACTGATATTCTTCAAAAAATTCTACCTTTGTCGCATTATTGATTTATTGTAAAGAAAAACAGGATTTCTATGTATATAAAACAATGGAAGAGTTGGGTGGGAATAGCAGCTGCGTCAACGGCTCTGCTTTTCTCTTTTTCATGTAAGCAAAAAACGGATGATACAAAGTCGAAAGATAAAAAACCGCTTAAAGTAGATGCATATATTGTTGCACCCACCAGACTTGTGCATCAGATTTCTGTTTCCGGTTCAGTAATACCTTCCGAAGAGGTAGAGTTGAAAAATGAAGTTGGTGGCCGAATCACACTGCTCAATCTTCCGGAAGGAAAGCGTGTGAATAGTGGTACTTTGCTGGTGCAGATATACAACGACGATCTGTTGGCTTCGCTGGCTAAGCTGAAATCCCAACTCGAAATTCAGGAGCAGATTTATCACCGCCAGAGTCAGTTACGAAAGGTAGAGGGAATTAGTCAGGCAGAATACGAACAAACCGGCTTGACAGTCTCTTCTCTGAAAGCCGAAATTGATGTTCAAAATGCGTCAATACGCAAAACACGTGTGGTTGCCCCGTTCGACGGCGTTATTGGTCTGAAAGAGGTGAGTCCCGGTGCTGTTATTTCACCCGGAACTGTTTTGGCAACTCTGCGCAAAACCGATGAGCTGAAGTTGGAATTCAGTGTGCCGGAGCAATATAGCCGTCAGGTAAAGGCGGGGCAGAAGGTTCTGTTCTCACTCTCTGGTAACAGCGATATTTACGAAGCAACGGTTTTTGCCACCGAGCAGGGTGTAAGTGCCGATACGCGAAATCTGCGTGTGCGCGCTCTCATTAAAAAAGGGAAAGAAAATCTTGTGTCTGGTAGTTATGCTCATGTTCAGCTTGATTTGGGCGAAAATAATCAGGCTATAATGATTCCTTCACAAGCGATTATACCTCAGGAAAGGAATAAGAAAGTGATTGTGTCGAAATCCGGAAAAGCTCATTTTGTGCAGGTGAAAACGGGTGTGCGGGAAGCCTCTGATATAGAAATAACAGAAGGGGTTATTCCCGGAGATACGGTGATTACTACCGGAATTCTGTTTTTAAAAGAGGGCGACCTTTTGAAATTGGGAAAAATTAAATCGGGCAGCTTATGATTATTTCAGATATTGCCCTGAAGCGTCCGGTTGGATCTATAGTCCTCAGTTTGATTATCATATTATTGGGGGGAGTGGGATACTCTTTTTTGGGCGTTCGTTTGTTCCCGGCCATCGATCCGCCGGTGATTACTGTGCAAACAAGCTACCAGGGGGCCAATGCGGAGATTATAGAATCGCAAATAACGGAACCTCTCGAAAAATCCATCAATGGTATTGAGGGGGTGAAATCTATCTCTTCCAATTCGTCTATCGGGACGAGTTCTATAACCGTGGAGTTTGATCTGGGCTCAAATCTTGAGAAGGCAGCCAATGATGTGCGCGACAAAGTTTCGCAAGCCATGAAGAATCTGCCGCAGGATATTGATACCCAACCTACCGTGACAAAATCGGATGCCAACAGCGATCCGATTATTATGCTTATCGTGCAGAGTAGTACGATGAACGCGGTGCAGTTGAGTGAATATGCAGAAAATGTATTGCAAGAGAAGTTTCAAACTATTCCCGGTGTGAGTAGTGTTACTATTTATGGAATACAAAGACCAGCTATGCGACTCTGGCTCGATCCCCGTAAAATGGCTGCCAGGAATCTCACCGCATCTGATATAAATGTGGCTCTTCGAAAAGAGAATGTGGAGATGCCCGGCGGCAAGATACGTGGAAATGCCACCGAGCTGGTCATCAAAACCCGTGGTCGGTTGGTCACAGAAGAGGATTTTAATAATTTGATTATCCGGCAGACAAACAACGAAGTAATCCGGTTGAGTGATATCGGTGAGGCTGTGTTGGGGCCTCAAAATGAAGAGTCGGGAGCTAGTATCAATGGTGTGACCGGTGTCAATTTGGCAATAACCCCACTGCCGGGAGCCAATGATATATTGATTGCCAACGAGTTTTACAAACGATTGGATCAAATCAGGCAAAATGTGCCGGAGGGAATGACTCTGAATATTGGTCGTGATAAATCTATTTTTGTTCGTCAGTCTGTTCAGGATGTCATTGAGACGCTCGGTATAGCCATTCTGTTGGTAGTGCTCATTATTTTTCTCTTCTTTCGCAACTGGGTGATTGCGTTGCGGCCACTCATCGATATTCCGGTTTCGCTCATCGGTACATTCTTTATTATGTATATTTTTGGTTTTTCTATTAATGTACTTACGCTTTTGGGGATTGTATTGGCTACCGGACTGGTTGTCGACGATGGAATAGTGGTGACCGAAAATATATTCAAGCGAATAGAACAGGGAATGGATAAGTGGAAAGCCGCGTTTGAAGGCACAAGGGAGATATTTTTTGCCGTTATTTCTACATCGTTGACTTTGGCTATTGTGTTTATTCCGGTTATCTTTTTAGAGGGTTTTACAGGGCGTCTTTTCCGAGAGTTTGGTATCGTGGTGGCTTGTGCTGTTCTTATATCAGCATTGGTTTCGTTGACCCTCACCCCTGTGCTAAATGTTAAACTGGGGGGCTCATCTACCCATCACTCGCGTTTTTATCTCGCTACCGAGCCTTTTTTTATGGGGGTAGAAGAGGGTTACCGAAGAATCCTTTCATTCTTTATCCGAAATAAGAGACTCTCCTACGGTATTTTGGGTATTTGTGTTTTGTTGATTTTTGTGATTGGCAAACAGCTGAAATCGGAATTGGCACCCTCGGAAGACCGGAGTTATATCCGCACCACGGTGACTGCTCCTGAGGGGACTGAATATGGCCAGACCAAAGATATTCTCGACCGGATTGCTCAAATGCAAATGGATTCTGTGCCCGGGCTCAATCTGGTTTTGTGCCGATACGGGGGGAGCATGTTGAGTTCCAGTTCGAATACCGGATTTGTCATATCCTTTCTGCAACAACCGGATGACCGCAGTGAGTCGCAGCAGGAGATATTTGACAGATTATCCAAAAACTACAAACGTATCTCAGCCGCAAGGGTTATTGCAAGCCAGGAGCCAACCATTTCCACCTCTTCATTTGCCCGCGGATTGCCGGTGCAGTTTGTTTTGCAGAATCTCGATTTCGAAAAATTGCGTTCTGTTTTGCCCCGGTTTCTCGAAGAGGCTCAGAATAGTCCGGTTTTCAGTAATGTGGATGTGGATCTGAAATTTAATAAGCCTGAGCTGAATATTGTGGTGGACAGACTGAAAGCTACCAGTATGGGGGTGAACGAAAGTGATGTGTCGGATGCTCTGAATCTCGCATTTAGCGGTGGCCGATATGGTTATTTTCTACGGAACAACAAGCAGTATTATATCATTGGTCAGCTCGATCGCGACAACCGCGATAAACCGGCAGATGTTTCGTCTTTGTTTGTTCGTAATTCTGCTGGAAATATGATTCAGCTGGATAATCTGGTGAAAATGGAAGAGAATAGCAGTCCGCCCTCGTTGTATCATTACAACCGATACAAGTCGGCTACCGTTTCGGCGAATGTTGCAACCGGTCGCACGCTGGGAGAGGGGATAGAAGAGATGCAACGTATTGCCGATAAATTACTGGATAATTCATTCAATACGGCATTATCGGGACCTTCGCGCGATTTTGCAGAGAGTAGCTCAAATATTTCATTTGCTTTGGTGCTGGCATTGATGCTTATATACCTTATTCTGGCTGCTCAGTTCGAAAGCTTTCGGGATCCGTTTATTATCATGCTGACTGTTCCTATGGCAATTGCCGGCGCCATGCTCTCTTTGTGGGTTTTCGGGCAGACCCTCAATATTTTTTCCGAAATCGGAATGATACTTCTCATAGGCATTGTTACTAAAAATGGAATTCTGATTGTTGAGTTTGCAAATCAAAAAAGAAAGCTCGGCTTGAATCGCGAAAAAGCAGCATTTGAAGCTGCGTCTGCCCGTTTCCGTCCCATCGTTATGACTTCCCTGGCAACTATTTTTGGCGCATTACCCATTGCGTTGGCTTTGGGTGCAGGGTCACAAAGTCGTATCCCGTTGGGTATTGTTGTTGTGGGAGGGTTGCTTTTCTCGTTGTTACTCACTTTATTTGTTATTCCGGTCACTTATATCGTTTTTTCGGGGAACAAGGCAGAAAGTCAGGATTCCCCTGTAGATTATTTAATTGAAAAAGAAAAATGAAACCATTCAGATTATTGACATATTTTGTTGTTTCGTTGTTGTCTGTTTCTGCAGTTGCACAGGTTTTTACGGTCGATGAGGCTGTAGCGATGGCATTGAAAAATGATTTCGATATTCAGTTGGCGAAAAATGAGGCCTCTAAGGCAAAAACCAACAATACCCCGGGTAATGCTGGTATGCTGCCGGAACTAAATGCTTCATTGTCTGGTGGGTTTGATTCTAAACGTTCTTCTCAGAAGTTGGCCGATTTCTCGATACGGGAATACAATCCACTCAATTCGCAGACCTTAAATGCCGGCGTTCAGTTGTCGTGGACGGTATTCGACGGTGGGAAAATGTTTGTAACAAAGAGTAAACTTTCTCAGATAGAGCGTTTGGGTGAAATAGAATTTCAGTCGCAGGTGCTACAAACAATGGCGGACGTCATTGCTGCATACTATGATGTGGTTCGTCAGCAACAACAACTGAGATCCATTCACGAAGCAATTAATTTTAACCGTCAGCGTCTGGCGATTGCTCAAACCGGATTTCAGAGTGGAGCACTTAGCAAAGCGGATCTGCTTCAGGCTCAGATTGATTTAAATCTCAATCTCGAGAATGCAATCAATCAGGAATATAACATACAATTAGCACAACGGAGCCTCAATAGGTTACTTCGCATTTCCTCAGATGCTCATCTCCGGGTTTCAGACTCTATTCCTTGTCAATTTAGGCCAGATAGTATGAGCCTATTGCAGAAACTGGAAGACTCAAATACTTCAATACTGGCCTTTCGTAAACAGGTCGAAATTGCCGGCTTAAATCTCAAAGAGTCTCGCTCCAATTATCTGCCTATGTTAAGTCTGAATGCCGGGGTGTATGCTTCTGATATTCATAATTCGGCCGGTACATTGTTGCAAAATCGGTCAGTAGGCCCTCAGGTAGCAGGGGTGTTGTCTATTCCTTTATACCAATCCGGCGAAGCAAAACGTAAAATGAATCTGGCTAAAATTGAACTTCAATCGGCCAATATTAATCTGGAAAAAATTAAACAGTTGGCCCGAATTGACCTCCAAAATGCGATATCGAATTACCGCAATCAGCTCCGGCTACTCGATATCGAGATCGTAAATAATCAATTATCAGAGGAGTACCTGAAGATAAGTATTCAACGGTTAAAGTTGGGGCAAACCAATTCGCTGGAGGTGCATCTGGCTCAGGAGAATTTTGTGCAATCAAATACGCGGCTCCTGAATTACCGGTACAATCTTAAAATAGCTGAAACAAAACTGAAACACTTACTTTCTGTTTTGTGAAAATCATTGTTTTTGTTTTCTTCAATCCCGGCGATTGCTCTTTTCTCTTTCGGATTTGGCACTTGCTTCTTTTCTAAAATTCTTATTTTTTGCTAAATCGGGAATTGAATGATTCGTAAATGAATAAATTAGCTTGAAACAACAAATGGTTTCCCATATTTTTTGCTAAATTTGCAATTCAAATTTTTCAAACATTATTTATGAATAATATGAAGAACGCCTTAGTAAAAACTGATTTCAATTTCCCGGGACAGACAAAAGTCTATCATGGAAAAGTACGCGATGTTTACAGTATTGGTGACGACAAACTGGTGATGATTGTATCTGATCGCATCTCTGCTTTTGATGTCGTACTGCCTGAGGGTATTCCCTTCAAAGGTCAAATGCTTAATCAGATAGCTGCGAAATTTCTGGATGCTACTGCCGATATCGTGCCCAACTGGAAATTGGCAACTCCGGACCCAATGGTTTCTGTAGGAGTTCTTTGTAAATCATTCCCTGTCGAAATGATTGTACGTGGCTATCTTTGCGGTAGTGCATGGAGGGCATACAAAAGTGGTGTGAGAGAGATTTGTGGAGTGAAAATTCCGGATGGTATGCGCGAAAATCAGCGTTTCCCGAAGCCTGTCATCACCCCAACAACAAAAGCTGAACACGGATTTCACGACGAGGATATTTCGAAAGAAGAGATTCTTCGTCAGGGGCTTGTGTCTCCCGAAGATTATGAGTTGCTCGAAAAATATACAATGCAGATTTTCGAAAGAGGAACTGAGATGGCGGCTAAGCGTGGCCTTATTTTGGTAGACACAAAATATGAATTTGGTAAAAAAGATGGTCAGATTTATCTGATTGACGAAATACATACTCCCGATTCTTCGCGTTATTTCTATCAGGAGGGTTATGAGGAGAGATTCGAAAAAGGTGAGCCTCAAAAGCAACTGTCTAAAGAATTTGTTCGCGAGTGGCTTATGGATAACGGATTTCAGGGGAAAGAGGGCCAGCAGGTTCCCGAAATGACACCTGAAATAGTAGCGAGCATCAGCGAAAGATACATAGAGCTGTTTGAAAATATTACCGGCGAAAAGTTTGTGAAAGCTGATAATGAAGATTTAATAGCCCGTATAGAGAAGAATGTAACTGAATATTTATTGAAATAAAAACAGAAAAAAAGCCTTGCAGGTTGATTATCAGCTTGCCGGGCTTTTTTGTTTTCTAATTCCGGAATGATTATGCAGAAATATGGACTTATTGGTTATCCGCTCTCACACTCGTTTTCGCAGGGATTCTTTAATGAAAAATTTTCAGCAGAAGAGATAGATGCCGTTTATATAAATTTTGAAATTCCCTCAATTACCGGTTTTCAGGCAATTATAGATGGGAATCCCGAATTAAACGGATTGAATGTAACCATCCCATACAAAGAGGAGGTTATTCCGTTTCTTGATGAATTGGATGATACAGCCCGCGAAATCGGAGCTGTAAATGTGATTCGTTTTGTTCGTGAAAAGAAAAAAATAAAACTGAAAGGATACAATTCAGATGTTATCGGTTTTACCCGTTCTATTCAGGATCATTTGCTTCCCCACCATACTAAAGCCTTGATTTTGGGCACAGGCGGTGCATCAAAAGCTGTCGCTTATGCCTTAAAGCAACTGGGCATCGAATTTAAATTTGTCTCCCGCGTGCCTAAGTATGGCGAATTGGCATATTCTGATTTGAATCAGGAGAAAATGGATGAGTTTACTGTAATTATCAACTGTACGCCACTGGGGATGTTCCCCAAGGTAGATGCGGCTCCCGATATACCGTATCAGTATGTTTCTGATAAACATTTACTATACGATTTATTGTATAATCCCAATGAAACTAAGTTTATGAAATTGGGCGCAGCAAAGGGTGCAACCGTGTTGAACGGGTTGGAGATGCTGTTGCTTCAGGCTTATGCAGCATGGGATATTTGGAATAAAATCTAATAATATTAATAGAATAAAAATGTCAAAACCATTTCATTATCAAGAACCTTTTCCAATGGGAAAAGACAAAACCGAATATTATTTGCTCACAAATGAGCACGTTTCGGTAGCAGAGTTTGATGGAAAAGAGATTCTCAAGGTAGAATCGGAGGGGTTAACAAAACTGGCAAATGCAGCAATGCGGGATGTCTCTTTCTTATTGCGTACAGAGCATCAGGAACAGGTGGCTGCCATTTTAAGCGATCCTGATGCCAGCGAAAATGATAAATACGTGGCTCTTACCATGTTGCGGAATGCAGAAGTCGCGGCCAAGGGGGTGTTGCCTTTCTGTCAGGATACAGGAACAGCTATTGTAATGGGGAAAAAAGGTCAGCAGGTTTTTACGGCTGGTTGCGACGAAGAAGCATTGTCTTTGGGTGTTTACAAAACTTATACAGAGGAGAATTTGCGTTATTCGCAAAATGCACCCCTTAATATGTATGATGAAGTGAATACAGGTTGTAATCTTCCGGCTCAGATAGATCTATTTGCAACTCAGGGGATGGAGTATAAATTTCTTTTTATGGCAAAAGGGGGAGGATCTGCTAATAAAACATACCTTTATCAGGAGACCAAAGCTCTTATAAACCCGGGCTCTTTGATCAAATTTATGGTCGAAAAAATGAAATCGTTGGGTACTGCTGCATGTCCCCCTTATCACATTGCATTTGTAATTGGTGGTACATCAGCTGAGGTAAATCTTAAAACTGTAAAACTGGCTTCGGCAAAGTACTACGATAATTTGCCGGTTACCGGAAATGAATTCGGACAGGCATTTCGCGATATAGAACTCGAAAAAGAGGTGTTGCTTGCCGCTCAGGAGTTGGGCCTTGGAGCACAGTTTGGTGGTAAGTATTTTGCTCACGATATTCGTATAGTTCGCCTTCCACGTCACGGAGCATCCTGCCCTGTGGGGATGGGTGTTTCATGTTCTGCCGACAGAAATATAAAAGCCAAAATCAATAAAGATGGTTTGTGGATTGAAAAGATGGAAGATAATCCGGGCAGACTGATTCCGGAAGAGCTTCGTCAGGCAGGAGAGGGAGATGCTGTTCAGATAGATTTAAATCGTCCTATGTGCGAAATTCTGGCTGAGTTGAGCAAATATCCAGTGGCTACCCGTTTGTCGCTGAAAGGAACTATTATTGTGGGACGTGACATTGCCCATGCAAAGCTAAAAGAGCGAATCGATGCTGGTTTGGGTATTCCCGATTATATCAAAAATCATCCTGTCTATTATGCTGGTCCTGCAAAAACGCCACAGGGAATGCCTTCCGGTTCTTTTGGGCCTACAACTGCCGGACGCATGGATTCTTATGTTGATTTGCTCCAATCTTTAGGCGGAAGTATGGTGATGATTGCCAAAGGAAACCGAGCCAGACAAGTAACTGACGCATGTAAGAAATGGGGCGGCTTTTATCTGGGAAGTATTGGTGGTCCAGCTGCAATTCTGGCTCAAAACAACATAAAAAAGGTGGAATGTGTCGAATACCCTGAATTGGGAATGGAGGCAATCTGGAAAATAGAGGTAGAGGATTTTCCGGCATTCATTTTGGTGGATAATAAGGGGAATGATTTCTTTGAGCAAATAAAACCAACACCGACTTGTGTAAAGAAATAGTCGTTTGTGGCGAAAAATGAGATCATTTTCTTAAATTACGAAAGAAAATAGAATTATTTTGGCGCAAAACTTTGGTATTCAAAAAACAATGCCTAATTTTGCGCCACTTTACAAGAAAAAATTTTAAAATAATAATTATGATAGTAGTACCCGTTAAAGAAGGCGAAAACATTGAAAAAGCCTTGAAGAAATTCAAACGCAAATTTGAAAAAACCGGAGTTGTTAAGGAATTAAGAAGACGTCAGGCTTTCGAAAAACCGTCTATTACCGGCAGACAAAAGAGATTGCGTGCTGTATATGTACAGGCAATGCACTCAACTGAAGATTAATTCAGTCTTTATTTGCAGGATCAAACATTTTTGACTATTTTCGTTGTCTGATTTTATGGTTTAACAACGAAGATAAAAATGTCAATCGATCAGTTCTTAGAATATTTACGGTATGAGAGGAATTATTCCTCTCATACCGTTTTGTCTTATCATAAGGACTTGTTGCAGTTTCGGGATTTTGTTCTTTCAGAGTGTGGCGAATTCTCATTGTCTGATGTAGACTCTGATTTGGTCAGGATGTGGGTTGTGCATCTCATGGAGAGTAAAATGGAAGCTTCTTCGGTAAGGCGAAAGATAAGTGCGCTCAAATCTTTCTATCGTTTCTTGTTGAAAAGAGGTGCTGTAAAAAAAAATCCTCTGATAAATATAATTAGCCCAAAATTATCAAAAAAAATACCTATCTTTGTAAAAGAAACAGAGATGGATAGGCTTCTTGATAAAGGTCAGTTCGGAGACGGATTTGAATCGGTTAGAAATAAGGCTATTATAAATCTGTTTTACTCGACAGGTATTCGGCGGGCCGAATTATTGGGGTTGAAAGATTCGGATGTTGATTTTGAAGTTTCATCTTTAAAAGTAACAGGAAAGAGGAATAAACAACGAATAATTCCGCTGGGCGATGAAATTAGATCTTTGCTTTGGGCATATTTAGAGGAGCGTGATGCCAGAATTGGTCCGGGAGATGGTTTTCTTTTTGTAGATGAAAATGGTGACTGTTTGAAGCCGGCTTCTGTTTATAAAATTGTAAAATCCATGTTGTCTGCATCAACGACGCTGGCGAAAACTTCTCCGCATGTTCTGAGGCACTCCTTTGCAACGGCGATGCTCAATAATGGGGCAAAGCTTAATTCTGTGAAAGAGCTCTTAGGGCATAGTTCATTGGCTTCAACAGAGATTTATACTCATACCACGTTTGAGGAATTAAATAAAACTTACAACTCGGCTCATCCGCGAGCCGAAAATAAAAAAGGAGGTTAATATGGACATTAGAATTCAAGCCATTCATTTTGACGCTTCAGAGCAATTGGTGGCATTTATCGAAAAAAAAGTTGGTAAAGCAGAGCAATATTTCGACGGAATTTTGTCGGCAGAAGTAACACTTAAAGTGGTGAAACCAGAAGTTGCGAATAACAAAGAGGTTAGTATTCGGGTCAAGGTGCCTCACACAGAAGCCCTTTTTACAGAAAAAGTGGCCGATACATTTGAAGAGGCTGTTGATGTTTGCTCCGAAGCTGTAATTAAACAGTTGGTTAAATTGAAAGAAAAAACGAGGTAAACGAAAAAAAAAGAGCAAATATTTTTGTAGTTCAAAAAATATGCCTAAATTTGCACCCGTTTCGCCCCAATATGGGGAAAACGGGTGTTTAATTTGCCTCCATAGCTCAGTTGGCCAGAGCACGTGATTTGTAATCTCGGGGTCGTGGGTTCGAATCCCTCTGGAGGCTCAAAGAGCATTAGTTCATTGATGATTTTAAATTGAAAAGGGGCGGTTACCAGAGTGGCCAAATGGGGCAGACTGTAAATCTGCTGGTAGTACCTTCGGTGGTTCGAATCCATCACCGCCCACGTAATTTTTTTTGATTTTTATAGCTCGGATCAGTTCCGTAGTTGTTGAAAAAAAGAATTTTGCGGGAGTAGCTCAGTCGATAGAGCATTAGCCTTCCAAGCTGAGGGTCGCGGGTTTGAGTCCCGTCTCCCGCTCTTTTCGCCTTTGTAGCTCAGGGGTAGAGCACTTCCTTGGTAAGGAAGAGGTCACGAGTTCAAATCTCGTCAAAGGCTCATTAATAGTAAAATGCTAATCATTAACTTTTTATAATAGACAAAAAAATCATGGCAAAAGAAGTATTTCAACGTACGAAGCCGCACGTTAACATCGGAACCATTGGTCACGTTGACCACGGTAAAACTACTTTGACCGCTGCTATTACAACAGTGTTGGCAAGAAAAGGTCTTTGTGAAGTTAAGTCGTTTGACCAAATTGACAACGCTCCCGAAGAAAAAGAACGTGGTATTACCATCAACACTGCTCACGTAGAATATCAAACAGAAGCTCGTCACTATGCTCACGTTGACTGTCCGGGTCACGCCGACTACGTTAAGAACATGGTAACTGGTGCTGCTCAGATGGATGGTGCAATCATTGTTGTTGCTGCAACTGATGGTCCTATGCCTCAAACCCGCGAGCACATCCTTTTGGCTCGTCAGGTAAATGTTCCAAAACTTGTTGTATTTATGAACAAATGCGACATGGTTGATGACGAAGAAATGTTGGAATTGGTAGAAATGGAAATGAGAGAATTGCTTTCATTCTACGGTTTCGATGGAGACAATACTCCTATCATTCGCGGATCTGCTTTAGGTGGATTGAATGGTGTTCCTGAATGGGAAGATAAAATTATGGAATTGATGGGTTCTGTTGATACATGGATTCCACTGCCTCCACGTGAAGTTGACAAACCTTTCTTGATGCCGGTTGAAGACGTATTCTCGATTACTGGTCGTGGTACTGTAGCTACAGGTCGTATCGAAACAGGTATCATCAAAACAGGTGAAGAGGTTCAAATCATTGGTTTGGGTGCAGAAGGTAAAAAATCTGTTGTTACCGGTGTTGAAATGTTCCGTAAAATATTGGATAGAGGTGAAGCCGGAGATAACGTTGGTTTATTGCTTCGCGGTATTGACAAAAATGATATCAAACGTGGTATGGTTATTTGCCATCCGGGAAAAATTAAACCTCACACTAAGTTCAAAGCTGAGGTTTATATCCTGAAAAAAGAAGAAGGTGGTCGTCACACTCCATTCCACAACAAATACCGTCCTCAGTTTTACATCCGTACTCTTGATGTAACCGGAGAGATTACTTTGCCGGAAGGAACTGAAATGGTTATGCCTGGTGATAACTTGACTATCAATGTTGAGTTGATTTATCCGGTAGCTTGCGACTTAGGTTTACGTTTTGCAATTCGCGAAGGTGGACGTACAGTTGGTGCAGGTCAGATTACAGAAATTACAGAGTAATATATTACTTGCAAAAATCAAACCGGTCTCATTTTGAGACCGGTTAACTTACGGGTCTAGCTCAGTTGGTAGAGCATCGGTCTCCAAAACCGAGTGTCGGGAGTTCGAGTCTCTCGACCCGTGCTTAACGTTGAGAAATGAAAAATTTGATTGACAAATTAAGTACTAAAATAAAAGAGTCTTATAACGAACTTGTTTATAAGGTTTCTTGGCCTACTAAATCTGAATTAAGCAATAGCGCTATTGTTGTTATGTTTGCTTCCCTTTTGATAGCGTTGCTGATATTTGGTATCGATTCTGGTTTTGAGAGTATTATGAAGTTTTTTTATTCAAAAGTTTTCTAAAGGAGGAAATAAATGTCTGAACTTAGAAAAGAATGGTACGTTTTGCGTGCCATAAGTGGCAAGGAGAGCAAGGTCAGAGAGTATCTTGAAGCTGAAATCAAGAATACAGATATGAAGGACTTTGTTTTTCAGGTTCTCATTCCCACAGAGAAGGTTATTCATGTACGTAACGGGAAAAAAATAACTTCGGAAAGAAGTCTTTTTCCCGGATATGTTCTTGTTGAGGCTTTTTTGATTGGGGAGATTGCTCACAGGCTTCGTAATATTCCTAATGTTATTGGCTTTCTTGGCGGTAACATTAATCCGGTACCTTTGAGAGAATCTGAAGTAAATCGTATTCTGGGCGCAGTTGACGAACAGCAGGAAGCTGATGCTGACTTGAACCTGACCTATATGGTAGGTGAGACAGTGAAGGTCAATTACGGTCCTTTTAGCGGTTTTTCAGGTGTTATCGAAGAGGTAAATGCGGATAAAAAGAAACTGAAGGTAATGGTCAAGATATTTGGGCGAAAGACTCCGCTCGAATTAGGCTTTTTACAAGTTGAAAAAGAGTAGTCTACTGGTTACGCATGTAGCTTGCTCTGATTGTGAACATCAAAAATAAAACAAAATGGCTAAAGAAATTGCTGGACAAATCAAATTACAGATCAAAGGAGGCGCAGCAAATCCTTCTCCTCCCGTAGGACCTGCTTTGGGTTCTAAGGGGATTAATATCATGGAGTTCTGTAAGCAATTCAACGCCAGAACTCAGGACAAGGCTGGAAAGATATTGCCAGTCGTGATAACCTATTTTTCTGATAAGTCTTTTGACTTTATCGTTAAAACACCGCCGGTACCCGTTCAATTGTTAGAGGTAACAAAACAAAAGAGTGGATCTGCCGAACCAAATCGTAAGAAGATTGCGGAGGTTTCCTGGGATCAGGTAAAAGTAATTGCCGAAGATAAGATGGCTGACTTGAATTGCTTTACTTTAGAATCGGCTATGAAAATGGTTGCCGGAACAGCCAGAAGTATGGGTATAACCGTTAAAGGGGCATTCCCGTTTAATAATTAATAAACTTCAATTGAAATGGGTAAACTTACAAAAAATCAAAAGTTAGCTGTTAGCAAAATTGAAGCAGGGAAAACCTATTCGTTAAAAGAGGCTTCTGAATTGGTCAAAGAGATTACTCTTGTCAAATTTGATGCTTCGGTTGACGTAGATGTGCGTTTAGGAGTTGATCCGCGTAAAGCTAATCAGATGGTTCGTGGTGTTGTTTCTCTGCCACATGGTACCGGTAAACAAGTCAAAGTTCTTGCGTTATGTACTCCCGATCAAGAAGCAGATGCTAAAGAAGCAGGTGCTGATTTTGTCGGTTTGGATGAATATATCGAAAAGATAAAAGGCGGATGGACTGATATCGACGTGATTATTACTCAACCTGCTATTATGGGTAAATTAGGTGCATTGGGACGCGTTTTGGGTCCTCGTGGTTTAATGCCTAATCCAAAGAGCGGTACAGTAACTAATGAGGTAGCGAAAGCTGTCAAAGAGGTTAAACAGGGTAAAATCGACTTTAAAGTTGATAAAACGGGTATTGTTCATGCCTCTATAGGTAAAGTTTCTTTTTCTGCGGATAAAGTAAGTGATAACGCCAGAGAGTTTATTAATACTTTGGTAAAACTTAAACCATCAGCTGCTAAGGGAACTTACATTAAGAGTATTTATCTTTCGAGTACTATGAGTCCTGGGATTAAAATTGATCCTAAATCTGTAGACGAAAATTAATAATAAGGAGTAGTAATGAGAAAGGAAGATAAAACCGTTAGTATAGAGCAAATAGCAGCGACTGTTAAAGAATACAGTCACTTTTATCTCACAAATACAGCATCAATGAATGCTGCTAAAACAAGTGAGCTTAGAAGAGAATGTTTCAAACAAGACATAAAGCTGTTAGTTGTTAAGAACACTTTGCTTAAAAAAGCACTGGATAGTTTGGATACTGATTTTTCACCTTTGTATGGTAGTCTGAAGGGTTCTACTTCGATAATGTTTACGAATGTTGCAAATGCACCTGCGAAACTTATCAAAGAGTTCAAAAAAGGAGCTGAAGTTCCTGCTTTGAAGGCTGCTTATGCTGAGGAAAGCTTCTATGTTGGAGCAGATCAGTTAGAGGCTCTGATTACAATTAAGAGCAAAAATGAGCTCATTGGAGAAGTTATCGGATTGTTGCAATCACCTGCCAAAAATGTTATTTCGGCACTTCAATCAGGTGGAACAACTATTCATGGCATCCTGAAGACGCTCTCAGAAAAATAAAAAATAATTCATTTATAAAGTAATAAACATTTAAAATCATACTACAATGGCAGATTTGAAAGCTTTTGCTGAACAATTAGTAAACTTGACCGTAAAAGAAGTAAACGAACTTGCTGAGATTCTGAAAAGCGAATATGGTATCGAACCCGCTGCTGCAGCTGTTGCTGTTGCTGCTCCTGCTGCTGCTGGTGCTGCTGCAGAAGAAGAAAAAACATCTTTTGATGTTGTTCTGAAATCAGCTGGTGCTAATAAGTTAGCTATCGTTAAGTTAGTTAAAGAATTGACAGGTCTTGGCTTGAAAGAGGCAAAAGATTTAGTTGACGCTGCTCCTGGTAAATTAAAAGAAGGTGTTTCTAAAGATGAAGCAGAAGCATTGAAGAAACAACTGGAAGAAGGCGGAGCTGAAGTTGAACTTAAGTAATTTATCCTTGTAAAAGGACTGATGGTTAAGAATCCTCCATGGAGAGGATTCTTAACCTTTTTGCGCTTATAATTTTTATTAGGTTCAATTAATCTACTTGCAATGTCTTCAAACAATATCAAACAAAGGGTAAATTTTGCTTCCATTAAGAATCCGATGGCATATCCGGATTTCTTAGAAGTACAATTGAAGTCATTTAAAGACTTTCTTCAGTTGGATACTCCCTTAGATAAACACAAAAATGAGGGTTTATACCGAGTATTTGCGGAAAACTTTCCGATAGCAGATACGCGAAATAATTTTGTTCTTGAATTCCTGGATTACTTTATCGATCCTCCTCGTTATACTATTGACGAGTGCATTGAAAGAGGTCTTACTTACAGTGTGCCTTTAAAAGCTAAGCTGAAGTTGTATTGTACAGATCCTGATCACGAAGATTTTGACACCGTGATACAGGATGTGTATTTGGGACCTATTCCTTACATGACAGAGAAGGGGACTTTTGTAATTAATGGAGCCGAGCGTGTTATTGTTTCTCAGTTGCACCGTTCTCCGGGTGTTTTCTTCGGACAAAGTGTGCATGCGAATGGAACAAAACTTTATTCTGCCCGAATAATACCGTTTAAGGGATCCTGGATTGAGTTTGCAACTGACATTAATAATGTTATGTATGCATACATTGATCGTAAGAAAAAGTTACCCGTTACGACTTTGTTGAGGGCTATTGGATTTGAGAATGACAAAGATATTCTTGAAATTTTTGGTCTTGCAGAGGAAATTAAAGCAAATAAAACAAATTTAGCAAAAGCTGTTGGACGTAAGCTTGCTGCACGTGTTTTAAAAACATGGGTTGAAGATTTTGTTGATGAGGATACTGGTGAAGTTGTATCTATAGAAAGAAATGAGGTTATAATTGACCGTGAAACAGTCATTGAGGATTCTCATGTAGATGAAATTCTTGAATCGGGTGTTCAAAATATATTGTTGCATAAAGAGGAGATGAACCTTTCTGATTATGCAATTATCTATAATACTCTCCAAAAAGACCCAAGTAACTCTGAAAAAGAGGCCGTATTATATATATATCGTCAGTTACGTAATGCAGAACCGGCTGATGATGCCAGTGCAAGAGAGGTAATTACCAGCTTATTTTTCTCAGAAAAACGTTATGATCTGGGTGAAGTTGGTCGTTACCGTATTAATAAAAAATTAAATCTTGATATAGATGTTGATACCAAGGTATTGACTCGTGAAGATATTATTCATATTATCAGATATTTGATTGAGTTAATTAACTCAAAAACAGATGTTGATGATATTGACCACTTGAGCAACAGACGAGTAAGAACTGTTGGTGAGCAGTTATATAATCAATTTGGAGTAGGACTTGCCCGTATGGCCAGAACCATACGTGAGCGTATGAATGTTCGTGATAATGAGGTGTTTACTCCTATTGATTTGATTAATGCCAAGACTATTTCGTCTGTAATTAATTCTTTCTTTGGGACTAATGCATTGTCTCAGTTTATGGATCAAACGAATCCTTTAGCTGAAATGACGCACAAACGTCGTATGTCTGCGCTGGGGCCTGGTGGTCTTTCAAGAGAACGTGCCGGATTTGAGGTTCGTGACGTTCACTTTACGCATTACGGTCGTTTGTGTCCAATTGAAACGCCTGAAGGTCCAAACATTGGTTTGATTTCTTCTTTGTGTGTTTATGCAAAAATTAATGAACTCGGTTTTATTGAAACTCCATATCGTACTGTAGAAGCAGGAAAAGTTGATTTGGATGACAATGGAGTTATTTACCTTACAGCTGAAGAGGAAGAGGGTAAGATTATTGCTCAGGGTAATGCTCCGTTGAATGACGAGGGTAAGTTTATTCGTACCCGTGTTAAGGCCAGACAAGAGGGAGATTTCCCTGTTGTTGCTCCTGAAGAGGTTCATTTAATGGATGTTTCTCCCACACAGATCGCATCAATTGCGGCATCATTGATTCCGTTTCTTGAACATGATGATGCGAACCGTGCATTGATGGGATCTAACATGATGCGTCAGGCTGTTCCTTTGTTGAGAGCTGAAGCTCCTGTGGTTGGTACTGGTCTTGAAGGACAATTGATTCGGGATTCAAGAACGCAAATTACGGCTGAAAGATCTGGTATTATTGAGTTTGTAGATGCGACTTGTATAAGAATATGTTATGATCGTTCTGATGAAGAGGCTTTCTTAAGCTTTGAAAGTTCAGTGCGTGAATACAAAATTCCTAAATTCAGAAAGACAAATCAAAGTACAACTATTGATTTGAGACCGATTTGTAAAGTCGGACAGCGTGTTACTGCCGGTGAAATACTTACAGAAGGATATTCTACTCAGAATGGTGAGCTTGCATTAGGAAAAAATCTTAAAGTGGCATTTATGCCCTGGAAAGGTTATAATTTTGAGGATGCCATTGTAATCAATGAGAGAATTGTTCGTGAAGATGTTTTTACTTCTGTACATGTTGATGAATATTCTTTGGAAGTGCGTGAAACAAAAAGAGGAATGGAGGAGTTAACTTCTGATATTCCTAATGTAAGTGAAGAAGCGACCAAGGATTTGGATGAAAGAGGTATTGTTCGGGTTGGAGCGCAAATTAAACCCGGTGATATACTTATTGGTAAGATTACACCAAAAGGAGAGTCTGATCCATCGCCGGAAGAGAAATTGTTACGCGCAATATTTGGAGATAAAGCAGGTGACGTAAAAGATGCTTCTTTGAAGGCTACTCCTTCATTGTCGGGTGTGATAATTGGTACAAACTTATTCTCACGTGCAGTTAAAAAACGTAAGTCAAGATTGAGTGATAAGGCTTTGTTGCCAAAACTTGATGAAGAATATGAGGAAAAGCTGAATGCCCTGAAGGATATTCTGGTAGATAAGTTGCTTGCTTTGACTGATAATAAGGTTTCTACCGGGGTGAAAGATTATCTTGGTGCTGAAATAATCGCAAAGGGCGCTAAGTTTACTCAGAAAAACCTTTTTGATCTTGATTATTTTAGCATTCAGGTTGGGAAATGGACTTCTGATGCTCAAAAGAATGAGCAGATTAAGACTGTTATCATGAACTATCTTCGTAAGTATAAGGAGATTGATGCTGAATTAAAACGTAAGAAATTTGATATTACCATTGGTGATGAATTGCCATCTGGAATTATCCAGCTTGCCAAGGTTTACGTAGCTAAAAAACGTAAAATTTGTGTAGGTGATAAGATGGCCGGTCGTCACGGAAATAAAGGTATTGTATCTAAGATTGTAAGGGAAGAGGATATGCCATTCCTGGAGGATGGAACTACTGTGGATATTGTTTTAAATCCATTGGGTGTACCTTCGCGTATGAACCTTGGTCAGATATTCGAAACTGTTCTTGGTTGGGCCGGAGTGAAGTTGGGTGAGAAATTTGCCACCCCAATTTTTGATGGTGCCAAAATTGAACAATTAAATGATTGGACTGATAAAGCCGGAATACCTCGTTATGGTAAGACTTATCTATATGACGGTGGTAGTGGTGAGCGATTTGATCAGCCCGCTACAGTTGGAGTAATTTATATGCTTAAGCTGGGCCACATGGTTGAAGATAAGATGCATGCCCGATCTATTGGACCATACTCGCTTATTACTCAACAGCCTCTTGGAGGTAAAGCTCAGTTTGGAGGTCAGCGTTTCGGAGAAATGGAGGTTTGGGCACTTGAGGCGTTTGGTGCAGCACATATTTTGCAGGAGATTCTTACGATTAAATCTGATGACGTTGTTGGAAGATCTAAAGCGTATGAGGCTATTGTAAAAGGTGATCCGCTTCCAATGCCCGGTATTCCGGAGTCTCTCAACGTGTTACTTCACGAATTGAGAGGTTTGGGCCTTAGCATTACATTAGACTAACTTTTACTTTAAGCTGGTTTTTGGACTATTTGGTTCAAAGACCAGCTATATATTGATAAAATCAACTCTTTACATATAAAAATATGGCATTTAGAAAAGAGAACAGAATAAAGAGTAATTTCAGTAAGATTTCTATCGGATTAGCATCTCCCGAGGAGATTCTGGAAGGCTCAAGCGGTGAGGTATTGAAGCCGGAAACTATTAATTACCGTACATATAAACCAGAAAGAGATGGTTTGTTTTGTGAGCGTATTTTTGGTCCGGTAAAAGATTATGAATGTCACTGCGGAAAATATAAGCGGATTCGTTATAAAGGTATAGTCTGTGACCGATGCGGTGTTGAGGTAACAGAAAAGAAGGTGCGTCGTGAAAGAATGGGGCATATCCAGTTGGTAGTTCCTGTTGCTCATATCTGGTATTTTCGGTCATTGCCGAATAAAATTGGTTATTTATTGGGGATTCCTACTAAGAAACTCGACGCGATTGTTTATTATGAAAGATATGTTGTTATTCAACCTGGTATTAAAGCAGAGGCAGGTATTGAGTTTCAACAATTGTTGTCGGAAGAAGAGTACCTTGATATATTAGATTCATTACCAAGAGAAAATCAGCTTTTGGATGATTCAGATCCTAATAAATTTATTGCCAAGATGGGTGCTGATGCAATCTACGATATGTTGACCAGATTGGATTTGGATACACTATCTTTTGACTTGCGTCACAGAGCTAATACTGATGGCTCTCAGCAGAGAAAGGCTGAAGCATTAAAGAGATTACAGGTTGTTGAATCATTCAGAGCATCGAAGGGTCGAAATCGTCCTGAGTGGATGGTTTTACGCGTAGTGCCTGTAATTCCACCAGAATTGAGGCCGTTAGTTCCCTTAGATGGTGGCCGTTTTGCTACATCCGATTTAAATGATTTATATCGTCGTGTGATTATAAGAAATAATCGCTTGAAGCGCCTGATTGAGATTAAGGCTCCTGAAGTAATATTACGAAATGAAAAGCGTATGTTACAGGAAGCTGTAGACTCATTGCTTGACAATTCACGGAAATCGAGTGCTGTGAAAACAGATGCAAATCGTCCGTTGAAATCATTATCGGATAGCTTGAAAGGAAAGCAGGGTCGATTCCGTCAGAATTTGTTAGGAAAACGTGTCGACTACTCTGCCCGTTCTGTAATTGTAGTAGGTCCAGAATTAAAAATGCACGAGTGTGGATTGCCAAAGACTATGGCGGCAGAGCTGTTTAAACCTTTTGTTATCAGAAAATTGATAGAAAGAGGTATTGTAAAAACAGTAAAATCGGCAAAGAAGATTGTTGATCGTAAGGATCCCGTTGTATGGGATATCCTTGAACACGTTATGAAAGGGCATCCGGTATTGTTAAACCGTGCTCCAACTCTTCACCGTTTAGGTATTCAGGCATTTCAGCCGAAAATGATTGAAGGTAAAGCAATCCAATTGCACCCACTTTCCTGTACTGCATTTAATGCTGACTTTGATGGTGACCAGATGGCTGTGCATTTGCCTTTGAGTAATGAGGCTGTTTTGGAAGCCCAAATGTTGATGTTGGCATCACACAATATTCTTAATCCTGCGAATGGTGCTCCAATTACGGTCCCATCTCAGGATATGGTTCTGGGGTTGTATTATATTACAAAACTTCGCCCCGGAGCAAAAGGTGAGGGCCTGACATTTTATGGTCCGGAAGAGGCTATCATAGCATATAATGAAGGTAAAGTCTCGATTCACGCACCGGTTAAGGTTGTTGTTGATGATTTGGATGAATCTGGCGTGCTTGTAAAAATGGTTCGTGAAACATCTGTAGGGCGAATCATGGTTAATGAATTTGTACCAAAAGAGGTTGGATTTATTAATGAGATTCTGTCAAAGAAATCGTTACGGGATATTATAGGAAACGTAATAAAAATTTGTGGAGTTGCGAGAACAGCAAACTTCCTGGATGATATCAAAGATTTGGGTTATAAGATGGCCTTCAAGGGTGGATTGTCTTTCAATCTTCATGATGTAATTATTCCGGAGGAAAAAGATAAGTTGGTACAAGAAGGTTATGATGAAGTTGAGCAGATTTTGGCCAACTATAATATGGGATTCATTACCAATAATGAGCGTTATAATCAGATTATTGATACATGGACGCATATTAACTCACGTCTGTCTAATATTTTGATGAAGCAGTTGGCGTCAGATAATCAAGGGTTTAACTCTGTTTATATGATGCTTGACTCCGGAGCCCGGGGTTCTAAAGAACAGATTCGTCAGCTTTCAGGTATGCGGGGGCTTATGGCTAAACCGCAAAAGTCGGGAGCTGAAGGTGGTCAGATTATTGAAAATCCTATCTTGTCTAACTTTAAAGAGGGGCTATCTGTGTTGGAATACTTTATTTCTACTCACGGTGCTCGTAAAGGTTTGGCGGATACAGCTTTGAAAACAGCGGATGCTGGATATTTGACAAGACGTTTGGTGGATGTAAGTCAGGACGTAATTATTCATGAAGAAGATTGTGGTACGTTACGTGGTTTGACATGCTCGGAGTTAAAGAATAATGAAGAAGTAATTGCATCTCTGTATGAGAGGATTTTGGGTCGGGTATCTGTACATGATATTCAACACCCATTGACCGGTGATATTTTGGTAGAATCGGGAGAAGAGATAACAGAAGATGTAGCTAAAAAGATTCAGGATTCACCTATCGAAAGAGTTGAAATACGATCTGTTTTGACATGTGAGTCTCGTAAAGGTGTATGTTCAAAGTGTTACGGACGAAACCTCGCTACCGGCAAATTGGTTCAAAAAGGTGAAGCTGTTGGTGTTATTGCAGCTCAGTCTATTGGAGAGCCAGGTACACAGCTTACACTTCGTACTTTCCACGTAGGGGGTATTGCATCGAATATTGCTGCTGTGTCTAACTTTACTTCTCGATATGATGGTATTCTTGATATTGAAGAATTGAGAACTGTAGAGGCCGTTGATGACAATGGTAAAAATATTTTGGTAGTTGTAGGTCGATTGGCAGAGATGCGCGTTGTTGATACAAATACAAAGATTATTCTCACTTCTCAAAATATTCCTTATGGTTCGAAGCTGTATTTTAATACAGGCGAGTTAGTGAAAAAAGGAGATGTGATATGCGAGTGGGATCCTTTTAATGCTGTAATTGTTTCTGAAGTTTCTGGTCGTATTGAGCTTGAAAATGTAATAGAGAATGTTACATACAAGGTAGAATCGGATGAGCAAACCGGATTGAGAGAGAAGATTATCATTGAGTCTAAAGAGAAAACACGTGTGCCTGCAGCACATATCCTTGACGAGAATGGTGAGATTTTGAGAACATACAATTTACCGGTAGGGGCTCACTTGATGAAAGACGAAGGATATGAGATTAAGTCGGGTGAAGTTTTTGTAAAGATTCCTAGAGCTGTAGGAAAAGCGGGTGATATCACCGGTGGTCTTCCTCGTGTTACTGAATTATTCGAAGCACGTAATCCATCTAATCCGGCCGTTGTAGCAGAAATTGATGGTGAAGTTAATTTCGGAAAAGTAAAAAGAGGAAATCGCGAAATAGCTGTGACTTCAAAAACCGGAGAGGTTAAGAAGTATTTGGTTCCTCTGTCTAAACAAATACTTGTTCAGGAAAATGATTATGTTAGAGCCGGGACTCCTTTGTCAGACGGGGCTACTACTCCATCAGATATTCTTGCAATTAAGGGACCAACTGCTGTACAGGAGTATATAGTGAATGAAGTTCAGGATGTATATCGCTTACAGGGTGTGAAGATCAATGACAAGCATTTTGAAGTTATTGTTAGACAGATGATGCGTAAAGTTGAAATCGTTGATCCGGGTGATACCAGATTCCTCGAACAACAAATTGTTGATAAACATGACTTCATGGAAGAAAATGATAGAATCTGGGGTAAGAAGGTTATTACTGAGGCCGGAGATTCTCAAACGTTAAAGCCAGGTCAGATTATCACTCCGCGTAAACTTAGAGACGAGAATAGCTTGTTGAAACGTAGAGATTTGCGTTTGGTGGAAGTACGTGATGCTGTGCCTGCAACTTCAAATCAGATATTGCAGGGTATAACTAGAGCGGCACTTCAGACACAGAGTTTCATGTCGGCTGCGTCATTCCAGGAAACAACAAAAGTTCTGAATGAAGCTGCTATCAATGGTAAAATTGATCGTTTGGAAGGCCTGAAAGAGACTGTTATTTGTGGACACTTAATTCCTGCAGGTACTGGTCAGCGAGAGTTCGATAAGCTTATAGTTGGTGCTAAAGACGACTTTGAAAAGGTTTATGCAGCCCGTAAATCAGTATTGGATTACGAATAAACCATATAATTAATAAAAAAGAGGCTACCTGTTGTAGCCTCTTTTTTTGTTAAATAGTGTCTTGTATATGCGTTTTCTGATAAATTATTCGTTTTTTTGTATGATATTTATCCTTTGATGGGATTTCTCCAGAATGGATTATTTATGTAATATTTATTCATTATACCGGCAACAAATATTGTAGGAAACACATAAATTAGATGAATAAGATAAAAGTTGAGTTTTGTCCTGTATGCGATGAAACTGAGTTTGATAATTTTGTTGAGTGTACTGATTTTTATGCTTCTCAGGAGAAATATTCTTTGCAGAAATGTAAGAATTGTGGATTTATTTTTACTCAGTTTTTTCCGTCAGAAAGTGAAATTGGGCGCTATTATGAAGTTCAGGAGTATGTTTCGCATTCCGATTCAAGAAGAGGAATTGTAAATTTTATCTATCATTTCGCCCGGAGCTACATGCTTCGGCGTAAAGTAGCGTTAGTTGAAAAGGTCTCTGGAATTACATCAGGAAAACTGCTTGATTATGGCTGTGGAACTGCTTATTTTCTGAATGCTGTTTCTGAAAATGGTTGGTCTGCAATTGGAATAGAAAAGAGTGCTAAGGCAAGAAATTTAGCAACATCAATGTTTAAACTTGATGTGTATGATCCATCCGGAATTAATCATCTCGAAGCAAATAGTTATGATGTGATCACTCTATGGCATGTGATGGAGCATATAGAGAATCTGAATGAAATGTTAGATAGGTTTTATGCATTGTTAAAACCGGGAGGCACTTTAGTAGTGGCTGTGCCTAATAATAAATCGTATGATGCCCAATATTATGGAGAATATTGGGCAGCATATGACGTTCCTCGTCATTTATGGCACTTTGATACAAGTACTGTAAAAGCATTGATGAATAGAAGAGGTTTTTCATTTAAGACATTAGAGGCAATGCCTTTAGATGCGTTTTATATTTCGATGTTGAGCGAAAGATACAAACAAAGCTCATTTTCATTTGTAAAAGGATTGCTCGTTGGTTTTTTTGCATTTATTGCGACGTTAAAGGATAAGAATAATAGTAGTTCAATTATTTATGTTTTAAAAAAAACAAAGTAAATGGGAAGGAAAAGAAAAATCAGAACGACATCATTTTTTGGCGCAAAAATAACAGCCATAATTAGTAGTTCTTTAGTTTTGTTTCTACTTGGTATATTAGTTTTAATGACATTGATGGCCAATGAACTTTCAACATATGTACGAGAAAATATTGGTTTTTCTGTTATTATATCTGATAATATTTCGGATGCAGATCTGTTAAGGCTTCAGAAAACTATTTCAGTTTCAAAATATGTAAAGTCTTGTGAGTTAATAACTAAAGAGCAGGCATTGAGCGAGTTGACTGTAGAATTGGGTGAAAATCCGCAGGATTTTTTAGGCTCTGTACCATTGCTGCCATCTATCGAGGTTAAGTTAAAGAGTCAATATGCTAATAATGACAGCATTTCGATGATAAAAAAAGATATACAATTAAACCCTTATGTACAGGATGTGCTTTATAGAAAAGCTGAAATCCAGTTGATTAATGATAATATAAAGAGGATTGGAATCATATTGCTTTCCATTTCTTTATTATTAATGGTTATCTCTTTTGCTCTAATGAATAATACAATTCGTCTGAGTGTTTATTCGAAACGTTTTATTCTTCATGCAATGAAATTGGTTGGAGCATCACATTCGTTTATTAGAAGACCATTTATTATCAATAGTATTCTGAATGGTTTATTTGCCTCTTTTCTGGCAATTGGGATGTTGAGTGGCTTATTGTATTACCTGGCAAATGAGGTGGATATATTGGTTACTTTGATTAGTCCTGATGCGATACTTATCGTTTTTGCAGTAGTATTACTTTTAGGAATAGTATTGTCCTGGATTTCTTCTTATTTTTCGCTTACCCGATATCTGAGGATGAGATCTGATAATTTGTATTCGATTTAATTAATTATTTATACATAGACTAATATGGAACAAAAGAATTTGGCATTTGGAAAGTTCAACTACATTCTTATTGTAGTTTCTCTTATTTTGATTGTATTCGGATTTGGAATGATGGCAGGTAGTGGGTCAACTGAGGATGTATTTAATGCTGATATTTTTAGTAAGACGCGTATTGTAATAGCTCCCTTTATTGTATTTGTTGGGTTTCTTTTGGTTATAGTCGCTATTTTGATTAAGAAAAAGGATAATAAATAATGGATATTTTTCAGACAATTGTTGTTGCTGTTGTGGAAGGATTGACAGAGTACCTGCCTGTTTCGTCTACCGGCCACATGATAATAGCTCAAAAAATACTGAATATAGAGAGTACCGACTTTGTAAAACTGTTTACAATACTGATACAGTTTGGTGCAATTTTGTCAGTGATTGTTTTATATTGGCGTCGCTTTTTACAAAGTTTCGATTTTTACGTGAAGCTATTAATTGCGTTTTTGCCTGCAGCTGTTATTGGTTTTTTGTTAAATGATTATATCGATATGCTGCTTGAGAATGTAATCGTGGTTGCGATTATGCTGATATTGGGTGGAATTGTAATGTTATTTGTTGACAAATGGTTTAAAGACATAGATTACGCACAATCGATACAACCACGCAAAGCATTTATTATTGGATTATTTCAGTGTATAGCAATGGTTCCCGGGGTCTCCCGCTCAATGGCAACGATCGTGGGTGGGATGTCACAGAAACTAAGTAGAAAGAGTGCTGCAGAATTTTCTTTTTTTCTGGCTGTACCGACTATGTTTGCGGCTTCTGCGTATAAACTGTTGAAATTTCTGAAAGAACCGGGAGGGGTGGATGAAATAGTAGCAAATATTGATATATTACTTATAGGAAACGCTGTAGCATTTGTGATTGCAGTTTTAGCAATTAAGTTTTTTATCGGATTTGTAACAAAGTACGGGTTTAAATTGTTTGGTTACTATCGAATTGCATTGGGGGTAATCATTTTGATTTTGCTGATGATGGGTTTTGAACTAAATATTGTATAATGAGGGATTTTGTTGGAGGAGAAGTTCTTTTTTTTAATAAACCGCTGGGGTGGACCTCTTTTGATCTTGTAAATAAGGTTAGAAACAGGATTTCGAAAGCAATACACGTAAAAAAACTTAAAGTCGGGCATGCAGGTACACTGGATCCTCTTGCTACAGGTGTGATGATTGTCTGTACCGGAAAATCGACTAAGTTGATAGATAGTTTTCAATATCAAACAAAGGAGTATGTGGCAGAGATTAAACTGGGTGCAACGACGCCATCGTTTGATTTAGAGACAGAAATAGATGCAAACTATCCCATCGAACATATTACAAAAGAGGCAGTAGAAGCTGTTATTCCTCAGTTTTTGGGTAGTATTATGCAGGTGCCACCTGCATTTTCGGCCAATAAGGTGAATGGAGTGAGGGCTTACGAGATGGCGAGAAGAGGAGAGTCTGTGGAGCTTAAGGCGAAAGAGTTGGTTATTGATGAGATAGAACTCCTTTCTTGTGAGTTGCCAATTGTGAAGTTGAGGATTGTTTGTAGTAAAGGGACCTATATCAGGGCTTTATCGCGGGATATTGGAGTGGCGTTACAGAGTGGAGGTCATTTGATATCTTTGGTACGTACTAAAATCGGGGATGTGAAATTATCTGATTGTATTGAGGTGAGCGATATTGATACGCTTATTAATAATGAAATTGAAACAATAAATATATAACAGAACTATGAAGTTATCACAGTTTAAGTTTAAGCTTCCGGAAGAGCTGATAGCACACCATCCGGCTAAAAACAGAGACGAGTCACGACTATTGGTGTTTCATCGTAAAACAGGTCAGATTGAGCATGAGGTTTTTAAGTCCGTCATGAACTATTTTGATGATAAAGATTTGTTTATTTTCAATAATACAATGGTTTTTCCTGCACGTTTGTACGGTAATAAGGAAAAAACAGGTGCAAAAATTGAAGTTTTCTTACTCAGAGAATTAAATTCGGAGTTGCGATTGTGGGATGTATTGGTAGATCCGGCTCGTAAAATTCGTATTGGTAATAAGCTATATTTCGGCGAGGATGATTCCATGGTCGCAGAAGTGATTGATAATACGACTTCACGGGGTAGAACTCTTCGTTTTCTGTATGATGGTCCTCACGATGAATTTAAAAAAGCACTTTTTGAGCTGGGAGAAACTCCACTTCCACGATATATAGAGCGTGATGTGGTTTCGGACGATTCCAGCAGATATCAGACTATATTTGCCAGGCATGAAGGAGCCGTAGTGGCACCTGCCGCCGGGCTGCACTTTAGCCGGGAATTATTAAAACGACTAGAGATAAAAGGCGTTGACTTCGGCTATGTAACCGTTCATTCCGGTTTGGGAAATTACCGGGATATTGACGTGGAGGATTTGACAAAGCATAAAATGGATTCGGAGCAAATGATAATAGATGATGAAATAGTTGCTTTGGCAAACAGTGCAATTGATAATCAGCGTCAGGTTTGTGCGGTCGGTACATCCGTTATGAGAGCGCTGGAGACGGCCGTGAGCACAGATGGTCACTTAAAACCATTTGATGGATGGACCAATAAGTTTATCTTTCCGCCGTATGATTTTGGCGTTGCCACTTCGATGGTAACCAACTTTCATATGCCTCTTTCGACCTTGTTGATGTTGACCTGTGCTTTCGGAGGTCACGAAGAGATGCTTGAAATATATGATTTGGCGATACGTGAAAAATACAGGTTTGGAGCGTATGGAGATGCAATGCTTATTTTGTAGCGAAAAATGCTGGTGTATTTAGGTTTAGGCACGAATTTGGGTGATTTGGAGTTGAACCTGAACACTGCAATATGTATACTGGAAGAGCGGATTGGGAATGTGATTTCCCAATCCGGTTTTTATTCTTCTGATCCATGGGGTTTTGATAGTTCAAATTCATTTCTGAATGCTGTTGTTGGTGTTGAAACAACGTATGATGCGTTTGAGATATTGACAATTGTGAAAACGATTGAATCTGAAATGGGGAGAGTGAAGTTGAAAGATACCTGTTATGAAGATCGGGTTATTGATATTGATTTGCTTTTTTTTGGTGATAGGATTATTGAGTCTGATTCTTTGATTGTTCCACATCCTCTATTGTCGAAAAGAGTGTTTGTTTTGCAACCACTTGTAGAAATTGCCCCCAATTTTTTACATCCGTCATTAAATAAGACGATGTCCGCGCTCTTGAAAGAGCTATCTGTAGATACCAAAAAAACTTAACGGATAATCAAAGCTTCATTATTTCAAATTATTTGAGTAATTTTGCACCGAGAAAAAGAATGTGGATAAATTTGGCTGCTTGCAACCACAATAAAAAATGCTAAAAATGGATTTGTTTATCTGCCATTTTTTGTTTGTTGGTTACGATTCTCTTTTGTTTGCAGACGCCCTGAAATTTGTTGAAAATGGAGTTAGCTCATTATTATTGAGTTCTGCAATTTCCTTCCTCATTTATCTTCTCATTAAAAGTTATTGAAGCAAAACTATTAAACATTTCAAAGAAGATGAACTACTTATTCACGTCAGAGTCTGTTTCAGAAGGGCATCCCGATAAAGTGGCAGACCAAATTTCAGATGCATTGCTTGATGCATTTTTGGCACAGGATCCGACTTCAAAAGTTGCATGCGAAACATTGGTTACAACCGGCCAGGTGGTTTTGGCAGGTGAAGTGAAATCGACAGCATATATTGATTTGCCAGAGGTTGCACGAGGGGTTATTAATAAAATTGGTTATACAAAAGCCGAATATAAATTTGATGGCGATTCTTGTGGCGTTTTTTCTGCTATTCATGAGCAGTCGCAAGATATTAATCGTGGGGTTGAACGAGTTGATCCAATGGAGCAAGGGGCCGGGGATCAGGGGATGATGTTTGGTTATGCCTCAAATGAGACTGATAATTATATGCCTCTGTCTCTTGATTTATCTCATCTTTTATTGTCAGAGTTGGCTGCTATTCGTAAAGAAAATGAGGTAATGACCTATTTGCGTCCGGATGCAAAATCTCAGGTGACGATTGAATACAGTGAAGCCGGAAACCCTGTTCGGATTCATACGATTGTTGTTTCAACTCAACATGATGATTTTGTAGAACCGGTTAATAACAGTTTTGAAGCGGCAGTTTTTGCGGATAATGCTATGTTGGAGGCTATTTATAATGATGTGAAGTCAATTCTTTTGCCACGAGTTATATCTAAATTGCCAGAGCGGGTTCAACAACTTTTTGATCAAAATCTGATATTGCATGTGAATCCAACCGGCAAGTTTGTGATTGGAGGACCTCACGGAGATACTGGTTTGACCGGACGGAAAATAATCGTGGATACTTATGGCGGAAAAGGTGCACATGGTGGTGGTGCCTTTTCGGGTAAAGACCCCTCGAAAGTAGACCGATCAGCAGCTTATGCAGCCAGACACATTGCTAAAAATATGGTAGCCGCAGGTGTCGCAAATGAAATGCTTGTTCAGATTTCTTATGCTATTGGTGTTGCAAAACCTGTAAGTTTGTTTGTTGATACTTATGGAAAGTCGAATGTCGAGATGTCAGATGCGGATATTGCACAAAAAATAGGAGGCATCTTTGATTTACGCCCCAAGGCTATTGAAGATAGATTAAATCTTAGAAATCCGATATATCAGGAGACTGCTGCTTACGGGCATATGGGGCGTACGCCGGAAGTTGTTACTAAAACTTTTACTTCCAGATATATTTCGACGCCGATAATAAAAGAAGTTGAGCTGTTTACCTGGGAAAAACTTGATTATGTAGATAAGATAAAAGAGGCTTTTTCTTTGTAGGAGAGCCCTGTGTATTGCAAAATGTCGCTTCATTCAGTGTTGGGTGTAAGCGGCATTTTTCTTTTTCAATGATTATAGTTAATTTTGCATCAAATATAAGAAGTTCTGATTCCGGGAAAAATTTCATTAATTAATGCTATTTCTATATGACGCCAAGCTCTGTCTGTGTATATTGTGCTTCAAGCTCAAAGTTGAATCCTGTTTATTTTCGAATGGCCAGTGATTTAGGTGCAATTCTTGCAACGAATCAAATCGAATGTATATACGGAGCCGGAAATCAGGGTTTGATGGGGGCGCTAGCGGATAGTGTATTGGAACATGGTGGTCGGGTGAAAGGTGTTATTCCGAAATTTATGCATGATGAGGGGTGGGGGCATGATCATTTGACCGATTTGTTTATTGTGGAGACAATGCATCACCGGAAAATGTTAATGGCTTCACTTTCGGATGCTGTAATTGCTTTGCCCGGTGGCTGCGGAACATTGGAGGAGTTGCTGGAGATAATTACCTGGAAGCAATTGGGGTTGTACGGCAACCCAATTGTGATTGTTAATACAGAAGGCTATTACAATGATCTGATTGCGATGTTAAATAAAGCAATTGATGAGAATTTTATGCGACCTCAGCATTCGTTCATGTGGGAGGTAGTCGATTCTGTTGATGAGGTGTTGTCTGCCATTCGTCGTTCTGAAAAATGGAACGACAAACCATTAGATTTGGCTGTAATATGAATGCTATGGCAAAAGGGGAGATTCGATATCGCTATTTTTTAAAGGAGCCCAAAGATACACTTGTTTCGGATTCAATTGGAGTGAGTGAGGATACACTGATCACAAAGTTATCTGTAATGCCGCGCAAAGAGAGAAACCCGGATGATAGCAATGTCCCTGTGGGTTTATTTCGGGTAAATGGAGATTCTGTATTGCAAAATCATCAGGAGTTTAAGCTTATTTGCGTAAATAAAGGTCAATCCGGACATCAGAAGTTTGATGGTTTGCAAATGCCAATAGGATTGAGTGATACATTGGCGATTCAGGGAGTTCTTTTGCTTTGTATTGCACTTACAGTTTTTTCGTTTTTTGTAGGTAGGAATTTTTATGACTATTATTGTTTTAGGTTTCTGAATTTTAAAGAACGAGCCAATTTGAATATTGGAAAAAGAAAGTTCGAAACCGAAGCTAAAGTAGCTTTGTTTGTTCAGTCGCTTCTTTTGAAAGGGATATTGTTTTATAATTTGATGCGAGTCGTATCGGGAGATGAGTTTTTGTATGATGATTTTAATACCGGCGTATTGTTTTTTGTTGGTATATTTCTTGTGTATTATTTGGTTAAGTTGTTGATTTTTTATTTGTTAGGGTCTCTTTTCTCAACGATGAGAGATTTGAGGACATTCTTGTCTGATTATTTTAGTTTGCTTTCGGTGGAAGGGTTGTTGCTATTATTTCCTACAATTGCAATGATATTTTTTGAATTAGATGAAAGGATAATTCTTGGATGGGTCGCTCTCACTGTGTTTGTTGTTGCGATATTGCTAATAATGAGTGGGGTTAAGATTTTTTTTAAAAATTACCGAGGCTTTTTTTATATATTGTTGTACCTTTGCGCCCTTGAAGTTTACCCTGTAATTGTTTTGTATCAGGTGTTAAATTATTGCTATCAAAATTTATAATATTAAAAACTTTATTGCCTTGAATATCAAAAAGATACTCGTTTCGCAGCCAAGTCCAAGTACGGAAAAGTCTCCCTATTACGACATAGCGGAGCGATATGGTGTGCAGGTGGTTTTTCGCCCGTTTATTAAGGTGGAATCCATTACTACGAAGGAATTCAGACAACAGAGAATTGCTTTGCAGGAATATACAGCTGTAATTTTTACGGCTAAGACCGCGATTGATCACTTTTTTGAACTATGTGAAGGGCTGCGGGTAACTGTGCCTGAAAATATGAAATACTTTTGTACAACAGAGGCTATTGCTTTATATTTGCAGAAATACATAGTTTATCGAAAGCGAAAAATTTTCTTCGGAAAGTCGGGAAAAGTGGATGACCTGGTTCCTTTTCTACTTAAACACTCGGTTGAAAAATATGTTGTTCCGATTTCGGATGCGCATAAAGATGAGACAACATCAGCATTGGATAATCATAAAATTCCTCACACAAAGGCTGTTATGTACAGGACTGTGAGTAATGATTTTTCTGAAGATGAAGTTTTTGATTACGATATGTTGTTGTTTTTTAGTCCCAATGGAATTGCTGCATTAAAAAAGAATTTTCCGGATTTTGAGCAAGGTGAAATACGCATTGGTACATTTGGAATTACTACGGCAAAAGCTGTGACTGAAGGTGGGTTGAGACTTGATTTTGAAGCACCGCGACCCGAAGCACCCTCTATGACTGCTGCGCTGGACCTATATCTGAAGGAGATGTTTTCTAAGGAATAATTTGTAATAACAGAAGATAAATACAGCTCTGAAAGTTTGTTTCAATAAACTAGAAACGGGCTTTCGGAGTTTTTTTTGTATGGAGAACGGAAAAAACAATTTGCCGAAGGATGAGCGAGTCTCTCGTAAACTTATTATTGATAAGCTATTTACGGGATCAAAATCTTTTGTCGTTTATCCTTTGCGTGTTGTGTATCTGATTTCTGCACCGGAGCAAACAGCCGAAAAGGCCGTTTTGATAAGTGTTTCAAAGCGACGTTTTAAGCGTGCTGTAAAAAGAAACCTATTAAAGCGGAGGATTAGGGAGGCATATAGACTGAACAAACATGCGTTGCAATTGCCTGAAGGGGTATCTTGTATTTCGATTGCATTTTTGTATATTAGTAAGGAAGTCTCGGATTTTCAGGACTTAGATAGAAAAATGAAGGAAATAATTGAACGACTTAACCGGCAATTATGAGAAGAATCATGACCTTTCTTTTGTTATTGCCAATTTATTTTTACAGATTTGTAATATCTCCAATGAAGCCTGCAACATGTAGGTTTGTCCCTACCTGTTCTATGTACGCTATTGAATCGATTAAAAAGCACGGGCCTTTCAGGGGGAGTATTTTGGCTGTAAAAAGGTTGTTGAGATGTCATCCGTGGGGTGGCAGTGGATTTGATCCGGTTCCTTAATTATGAAATATTACAATGTACATTCCCATTATCCGGTGGCTTTGGTCGATGAATTTGCTATTGTGGATTTAAGCGGAAAGGACGTGGCTGTTGAGGATTCTTATTTTTCTCAGGGAATGCATCCACTGTTGTTGAGCAGATTAAATCTGAATGATGAGTCGATACGGATATGTAAAAGTAGTCGGGATAAACGGATGTTGGCCATTGGAGAATGTGGTCTCGATAAGTTAAGTTCGACTTCTTTGTCTGTTCAGATTATGGTTTTTGAGTTACTGATAGGTTATTCTGAGTTATATGGTATGCCATTGATTGTTCATTGTGTAAAAGCTTTTGACGAATTAATCGCAATCTATAAGCGGTTGCAGCCTAAACAGCGGTGGATAATTCATGGGTTTCGGGGAAATGAACATCAGTTGATGCAGTTGCTGAAATATGGTTTCGGTTTTTCGTTTGGTAAATATTTTAATGCAAATGCACTGCGAAGTGTGCCTGATGATAGGCTTTTTGCCGAGTCTGATGATAATCAATCGGCAGATATTCGGGAAGTGTATCGAACGATAGCGGAAGTCAGGCAAGTCTCTGATTCTCATTTAAGTAAAGTGATTGAAGATAATTTTTTGAAAACATTCAAATTTAAAATATGAATTTTGTAGAAGAACTAAAATGGCGGGGCATGATACATGATATGATGCCCGGCACAGAAGAGCAATTAAAAAAGGAGATGACTACTGCTTATGTTGGAATAGACCCAACGGCGGATTCTTTGCATATTGGTCATTTGGTGGGAGTGATGATGCTGAAGCATTTTCAGCGAGCCGGACATCGCCCGATTGCCCTTGTTGGAGGCGCAACAGGTATGATTGGCGATCCTTCCGGAAAATCGCAGGAGCGCAATTTATTGACCGAGGATATTTTGCGGCACAATCAGGAGTCTATTAAAACGCAGTTGTCGAAGTTTCTCGATTTTACGTCAGATGCGCCAAATGCAGCTCTTTTGGTCAATAATTATGATTGGATGAAGAGTTTTACCTTTCTCGACTTTATCCGCGATATTGGAAAGCATATTACTGTAAATTACATGATGTCCAAAGACTCTGTGAAGAAGAGATTAAGTTCTGAATCAAATGTAGGAATGTCTTTTACAGAATTTACCTATCAGTTGGTGCAGGGTTATGACTTCCTGTATTTGTATCAAAATTACAATTGTTGTCTCCAAATGGGAGGTTCAGACCAGTGGGGGAATATAACCACAGGCACGGAGCTGATCCGTCGTAAAGCTTCTGGTGAAGCATTTGCGCTTACTTGTCCGCTTATTACAAAGGCAGATGGCGGGAAGTTTGGGAAGACAGAGTCGGGTAATGTATGGCTCGATCGCAGATATACCAGCCCGTATAAATTTTATCAGTTTTGGTTGAATGTAAGCGATGCCGATGCTGAAAAATATATCCGTATCTTTACAGCATTGCCCAAAGAAGAGATAGATGCCCTGATTGCAGAGCAGCAATCGGTACCACATTTGCGTCCTTTGCAAAAACGTTTGGCTCAGGAGGTGACGATAATGGTTCACTCCGTAGAGGATTATGATAAGGCGGTTGAGGCATCCGGAATATTGTTCGGGAACTCCACATCAGACGCTCTGAAGAATCTTGATGAAGAGACATTTCTTCAGGTCTTTGAGGGGGTACCGCAGTTTGAGGTATCATCATCTGTTTTGGTAGATGGTGTACGGGCGGTTGATTTGCTGGCAGAGCATACAGCAGTTTTCCCTTCAAAAGGAGAGATGAGAAAGACAGCTCAGGCTGGTGGAGTCTCGGTGAATAAAGAGAAGCTTGCGGCATTTGATCAACTTATCGATTCCTCATTTTTGCTTAATGAGAAGTATGTTTTGGTGCAAAAAGGGAAGAAAAACTACTTTTTATTGATAGTAAAATGATTTTTTTGCTGAATTGTTTTGCAAAATAAAAAAATAGCCATATCTTTGCATCGCTTTTGAAAACAAAGCCTCGGTATTGTCCTGTGGTGTAACGGTAGCACAGCAGATTTTGGTTCTGTTAGTCTGGGTTCGAATCCTTGCAGGACAACACAATAAAACGCTAATATCCTTATTTTCAGGGTGTTAGCGTTTTTTTTATATATTATTTCTTATAAGATTGCACAATATAGACAATAATGTTTCTATTTTGCTAAAGAACCGCCTGAATACTCCAGTTTAGGCGGTTCTTTTTATATTGTATTAGAAATATATACGTTGTAAAGTGATTGGGGTATATGTAATTAATCAAGTATATGAATCGGATTGGGTTTATTCCTAAAAGGGCTGATCTTCTGAATCAATAGTATTATCCGTTTTGTTTTTTATTGAAACTGTTTTCTTGAATCCGGTTTCAATTTTTTTTGAGAAAATCAAAGTAACCCGTTAAGTTTGCATTTCTGTTTCTTCTCCGGATTCTTCAGATGACCCTTAATAACCTCACTCGTATTCTGTTACACCATCTCCTTTTGATTTGAATAGCTACATTTTTGTGGGATTTAATAGTGTTATTTTACATCGCGGTAGAAGAGGTCTGTTGCCTAATGTCTTGAAATTTAATTGTATACTGGTTTGGCACGGTTTTTGTACGTTATATTTTAAAAAGAATAACGATATGAGACATCCTTTTAAAATGACGGCGGCGCTGGAGGTGGAGCGCGATGGGGTTTGTTTCCTGAACGGACGGCGGGTGGAGCTGCTGCGGCGGATTGGGGAGACGGGGTCGATGCTGGCGGCGTCGAAGGAGATGGGGATGTCGTATCAGCAGGCGTGGTCGTATGTGCAGGGGATGAATGCTTTGTCGCCGCTGCCGCTGGTGATACGGAAGCGTGGCGGAACGAACGGGGGCGGCGCGGAGCTGACGAAGATGGGACGGGATATAATTGTGCAGTTTGAGAAGCTGGTGGCGGTGCATCGCGATTATCTGGAGGGACTGGGAGATGAGTTGTTGTTTTGTCTTTTTTGATGGGGAGCGTTATTCATTTTATGGAATAGCGGTAGACGGATTGATGGCGAAACAATGAAGTTGGATGAGATGTTAATACTTTAAATTAAAAGGAGATTTGAAATGAGAAGAATTGAACTCAGGATTTTGATATACTCGGTGCTGGTGGCCCTGAGTGTGGAGAGCGGCCGGGCTCAGGCGGTGAAGTTGACCGGGGAGATAAGGACACGGAGTGAGTACAGGGATGGTTTTCAGAAACCGGTAGGGGGGCCGGACTCGGCTACTTTGGTGACCAATATGCGGACGCGGCTGACTGCGAGCTATACGTCGAACGCGATGAAGTCGAAGATAACGATACAGGATACGCGGACATTCGGGCAGACTGTGCCGGGTGCTTCGGCCTCGGGTATGTTGGCTGTGTATGAAGCGTGGGGTGAGTATCTGATTGCGCCGGGAGTGTCGGCGGCCATGGGGCGTCAGGCGCTGGAGTATGATGATAAGCGTCTGTTTTCGGCAAGTAACTGGAGTAACACGGGTAATGCGCACGATGTGTTGTTGCTGAAATATTCGGGTTTGGGATTTGTGGCGCATGCCGGATTTGCGTGGAACAGCGCGAAGGATGATTTGACTGACAAGAGTTTATTATTGTCTGGTGGCAAACAGTACTACAAAAATCTGAACTACCTGTGGATGAGCAAAACGGTAGGGGATTTTGGCGCCTCTGCGATATGGGTGAATGAGGGTTTTCAGAAGGATACGCTGGCTAAAAAAGGGCAGTTAAGGTATAATAATTACCGGAATACGTTGGGCGGAAACCTCTGGATGAACGGGAGCTGCGTGCCGGTAAATCTCTATCTGACGGGCTATTATCAGTATGGACATCAGTATAATATGAGCAAAAAACTGACGCAGAAGGTGGAGGCGTTTATGCTGGCCGGTAAGGTGCAGGCGAAGCTGGATAAGCTGCTGAGCGCGACGGTGGGTGCCGATTATTATTCGGGCTCGACCGTGGGTGTGGCTGGCGATGTGACGCATACTTTCGGAAAGTTGTATGGAACCAACCATTCGTTTAATGGCTCGATGGAGTATTGGACCACGCCCCCTTCACAGGGATTGGCCGACTGGTATGCCGGTGTTGAAGTGAGGCCATTGGATAAGCTGAAGGCGGAAGTGACTTTTCATAAATTTGATTTAATACACCGGCCAAAAACGGGAAACCGGAATCTGGGCTCGGAGCTGGATGTGACTGTGACCTATGATGTGCTGCCTGAGGTGTCGGTGCAATTAGGATACAGTGCCTACTTTGTGACTGAGGGCGCCCGCATTGCGAGGAGTGTGACCCGGTTTGAAACAGGTAAACCGCAGTGGGCTTATTTGATGGTGGCGTTTAAGCCTTCCTTTTTAAACGTAAAATAAACAGTGATTAAACAACGATTAAACGAAAATATTATGAGAAGATTTACATTATTCGTGTTGCTGGTATCGACATTGTCGGGCGGAATTTGGGCACAAAAGGTGAGAGTAGCTGCGGCAGCCAATCTGCGTTATGCTCTGGACGAGATAAAAAAACAGTATGAAAAAGAGAATCCGCGGGCAAAGATAGAGATTACATTCGGGTCGTCGGGCACGCTGACGCAGCAGATACTGAATGGCGCGGGGTTTGACCTGTTTCTGTCGGCCGATCAGGAGTTTCCGCAAAAGCTGAAAGAGAAAGGGGCGACGGTGGGTCCGATAAAGGTGTATGCATACGGCAAGCTGGTGCTGTGGAGCAGTACAACATCGCTGGCTAACGGGCTGAACAGTGTGTTGCTGCCCGGGGTGAAGAAGATTGCGATAGCTAACCCGGTGGGTGCGCCGTATGGCGAGGCGGCTGTGAATTTATTGAAAAAGAAGGGGCTATATAATAAGGTGGAGCAGAAGATAGTGTGGGGCGAGAATATTGGTCAGGCGGCACAGTTTGCCTTTACGGGCAATGCGGAGCTGGGCTTTATAGCTCTGTCGCTGGCCAAAGCACCGGAAATGAAGGGTGTAGGTAGCTATTGTGAGTTTCCGGAAACCGACTGTCCGCGCATAGCGCAGGCGTGTGTATTGATAAAGGGCTGGGAACGCAGTGTGCTGGCTGCTAAGTTTATGAATTATGTGCTGAGCGCGAAGTGTAAAAGTATATTGTTGGAGAATGGGTATGGGGTGTAGTTACGGGTTGCTAGTTACAAGTTACAAAGTAGACGAGTAGACGAGTAAACGAGTAGACGGGTAAACGGGACTCAGTGGAACTCATTGTCGCTTTTTTAGTAAACAAGTAAACGAGTAAACGGAAAACAGAGTAACTAAAAAACGTAAAACGTATAACAAGAAAAGAGTAACCCGAAACTTAAAACTTATAAACTATAACGTAAAACTTAATAATCATGGATAGCGAATTTATACAAACCCTGTGGCTAACAGGAAAACTGGCGACTATGACCACCGCGATATTGTTTTTGGTGGGAATGCCTGTGGCTTACTGGCTGGCGTATAGTCGCTTCCGGTTGAAGTCGGTGATAGAGGCAATGATATGCATGCCGATGGTGCTGCCGCCCACGGTGATGGGCTATTATCTGCTGGTGGCATTTTCGCCGCAGGGAGGTTTTGGCAGGTGGTTGTCTGACTGGTTCGATGTGCGACTGGCCTTCAGTTTCGAAGGGGTTTTGGTGGCGAGTGTGTTGTTTGGGTTGCCGTTTATGATTCAGCCGCTGCAAAACGGACTGGTGGCATTGCCGGTGACGCTGCGGGAGGCGGCCTATACGATGGGTAAGACGAAATGGACTACTTTTTTTCGGGTATTGCTGCCCAATATCCGGCCTTCGGTTGTTACCGGCATCGCCATGACCTTTGCACACTGCATCGGTGAGTTTGGCATTGTGTTGATGGTGGGCGGCAATATGCCCGGCGAAACGCGGGTGGCCTCTATCGCAATCTACGACGAGGTGCAGGCGTTGAACTATTCGGTGGCTAACCAATATGCGGGGGTGCTGTTTTTGATGTCGTTTTTGTTGTTGGTGGGGATATATGTGGGGAAGAAGTAGTTACGGGTTACATGTAAACGGTGAGATTCCTCACTGCGTTCGGAATGACGATGTGTTTTTTTATTTTCAGATAATCCCGTCGGCGATGGCTTTGCACCACGATAAGCGAACGTCATCCCGAACGAAGTGAGGGAACTATCCTGGTTACAAGTAAACGAGTAAACAAGTAAACGGTGTTGTTCCCGAACCTAAAACTTAAAACCTATAACTTATAACGTAATATGATAAAAATAGATATAGAACGAAAAATGCTGACCTCGGAGGGAGAGCGCCGGTTGGAGGTAGATGTAGAGATAGGCGGCAAAGAGCTGGTGTGTCTGTATGGTCGCTCGGGCACGGGCAAGACTACGCTTTTGCGATTGTTGGCCGGACTGACAACGCCCGACCGGGGAGTGATAAGCATAGGAGATACGGTGGTGTTTGATTCTGCCGCAAAGATTAATCTGAAGCCGCAGGAGCGGCGGGTGGGGTTTATGTTTCAGGATTATGCCCTGTTTCCCAACATGACGGTTGACGAGAATATTCGCTTTGCGCAGAAAGAACAGGATGTAACCTACAAGCTGCGGCTGATGGAGGCTTTTGGCCTGTCGCAGTTGCGGCATCAGAAACCTCACAAACTGTCGGGCGGACAGAAGCAACGGGTGGCGCTGGCTCGTGCCCTGGCGCAACGGCCGGAGGTGCTGCTGCTCGATGAGCCACTTTCGGCACTTGATTACGAATTACGGATAGAATTGCAGGACGAAATATTGCGTGCTCACCGGTTGCTGGATGCTACCACACTAATGGTCAGTCACGATAAATCGGAGATAAAAAGACTCTCTACTGCCGTATTGCCCATTACCCAAGCGAAAACAACGGCTATGTTAAATCCTACATTCATGTAGAAAATGCCCGATTGCTTCTACATTGGGGGATACAATTAGGAAGAAACCCTGTTGGGGTGAAATAATTGAATATTTTTTATCTTTCATAATATCAGGTAGTTAATCAATTTATTTGTGGTGAAAAGAATAAGGCGTGTCAGTTTGGCACGCCTTTTGCATATGTATAAGTGAGAGCGATTCTCTAAGGTAAAAAATTTAAAAGATTAATGGTTATGAGAAAAGTAGCAATTTACGGAAAAGGTGGAATCGGAAAATCGACCACTACACAGAACACAGTAGCCGGATTGGCTGAGATGGGAAAAAAAGTATTGGTAGTGGGTTGCGACCCCAAAGCTGACTCAACTCGTTTGTTGTTGGGTGGTTTGGCTCAGAAAACCGTACTTGACACTTTGCGTGAAGAGGGAGAAGATGTAGAGTTGGATGATGTAATCAAAACCGGATTTAAGGGAACACGCTGCGTAGAATCGGGTGGTCCGGAGCCGGGTGTAGGTTGTGCTGGTCGCGGTATCATCACCTCCGTTAACCTTTTGGAGCAGTTGGGTGCTTACGACGAAAAGATGTTTGAGACCGACTATGTATTTTACGATGTATTGGGAGACGTGGTTTGTGGTGGTTTCGCCATGCCGATGCGCGAAGGCAAAGCACAGGAGATCTACATTGTATGCTCGGGCGAAATGATGGCGATGTATGCTGCCAACAACATCAGCAAGGGTATCGTGAAGTTTGCCGAAGCCGGTAACGTAAGATTGGGCGGTTTGATTTGCAACAGCCGTAAGGTAGACAACGAGCGCAACATGATCGAAGAGTTTGCCAAAAGACTGGGTACACAAATGATTCACTTCGTTCCCCGCGACAACATGGTTCAACGTGCAGAAATCAACCGTAAAACGGTAATCGACTTTGATCCCACACACCCACAGGCAGATGAGTACCGCGCACTGGCCAAAAAGATCAACGAAAACCAGATGTTTGTAGTACCAACTCCTATCGAAATAGACGAACTCGAAGGTTTGCTCATCGAGTTTGGCGTAGTAAACTAATTTTTTCGTAGCCGGAAGTCAGGCGATACACAAGCCAACGACTGATATCAGAAGGATTTCCAACGAATAATTTGGGATCGGGGACGAGCAGCAGGGCGGTGAAGCCAACCGGTAAAACAAGCAGATAAAAAAATATTCACCACAAAAAACTTAAGATTATGTTATTAATTCGTGCCATAGTACGCCAGGAGAAAAGCCAAGTAGTGATGAAGGCTCTCTTTGAATCAGGATATGTAGCTGTAACCCGCATGCCGGTAGTAGGTCGCGGAAAGCAACGTGGTTTGAAAATCGGTAATGTTGTTTACGACGAACTTCCGAAAGATTTGTTGATGATGGTTATCAAAGACGAAGACAAAGAGTTCTGCATCCGCACCATAATGGATGCCGCCCGCACAGGCGAAAAGGGAGCTTTCGGTGATGGAAAAATCTTTGTTACCCCGGTAGAAGAGGCCTACACCATCAGCCGCGGAACCAAAGAGTTGTAAGATTATTTACCCATTAAAAAGCATTCCTGATGAAACTAATCATAGCAATAATACGAATCAATAAGATGAACGAAACCAAGAAGGCGCTGGCCGATGTAGGGCTGCATTCGTTCATGGCAACCGGAAGCGTTTTCGGAAGGGGCAAAGGCAAATACGATGCAAAAGTGATAAAAGGGGCCAACGAGAATGTACCCGAGGCCATCGCCCTGCTGGGTCCGGAGCCACCTTTGCGTACACATCGGATGATTACGCTGGTTGTTCCGCAGAAGAAAAAGGATTTGGCCGTGCAGACGCTGATCGAAGCAAACCGGACAGATACCCCGGGCGACGGAAAGATCTTTGTAATCAACTGTTTCGATGCCATCCGCATCCGTACAGGCGAAAGCGGAGATTCCGTACTCGATTAATTATTCCAACGTTATTCACAGTTTTAAGGTAAAAAGAGATGAAGACAGATAAATTTAAAGACGGACTACCCGATCCTTCGGCACTGCGCGATGAGATGTTGGAAAAATACCCCACCAAGGTAGCCAAAAAAAGAGCCAAATCGATGGTCATAAACGACCCGGCCGAGCAACAGGAGGTACAGGCCAATGTGCGTACCATTCCCGGAATTATCACGCAGCGTGGTTGTACCTATGCCGGATGTAAAGGGGTAATCCTCGGGCCTACCCGCAACGTGGTAAACATTACTCACGGTCCTATCGGATGCGGTTTCTACAGCTGGCTGACCCGCCGTAACCAAACCCACACCGACAGCGATATGGAGGAGAACTACATCCAGTACTGTTTCAGCACCGATATGCAGGATTCGAACATCGTATTCGGTGGCGAAAACAAGCTGAAAGATGCTATCCGCGAGGCTTACGACCTGTTTAAACCCGAATATATCGCTGTTTTTGCCACTTGTCCGGTTGGACTTATCGGTGACGACGTGATGCGTGTGGCACAGGATATGACTCAGGAGCTGGGTATCGAAGTGATTGGTTTTGCCTGCGAAGGATACAAAGGCGTTAGCCAGTCTGCCGGTCACCACATTGCCAACAACAACATCTTCTCTCAGTTTGTGGGAACCCTGGAGCCTAAGCGCGAAGGCAAATACCGCATCAATATGCTGGGCGAATACAACATCGGTGGCGATGCTTTCGAAATCGAAAGAATACTGGATAAACTCGATATCACACTGGTTTCCACCTTCTCGGGTAACTCTACCGTTGAGCAGTTCCGTAGCGCTCACACAGCCGATTTGAGCTGCGTTATGTGCCACCGTTCTATCAACTACATTGCCGACATGCTTGAGATTAAATACGGAATACCCTGGATAAAGGTCAACTTTATCGGAGCCGAATCGACAGCAAAATCGCTTCGCAAAATTGCTCAGTACTTCGACGATCCCGAACTGACCGCCAAAGTAGAAGAGGTGATAGCCGAAGAGATGCCCGAAGTAGAAGCTGCACGTGCCAAAGCATTTGCCAAAACAGAAGGCAAACTGGCCATGTTGTTTGTGGGTGGATCGAGAGCGCACCACTACCAGGATCTCTTCAGAGAGCTGGGTATGAAGACGGTATCAGCAGGTTACGAGTTTGCTCACCGCGATGATTACGAAGGCCGCGATGTAATACCGACTATCAAGATCGATGCCGACAGCCGTAACATCCCCGAACTCGATATCGAGAAGGACGAAGAGCTCTACCGCGAGCGTCTGGATGCTGAACGCAAAGCGAAACTCGAAAGCGAAGGCTTCTTCCGCGAATACGATGGTATGATGGTAGAGATGGACAAAAATGCGCTGGTCATCGACGACATCAGCCACTGGGAGTCGGAAAAACTGATCGAGTTCTACAAACCCGATGTATTCTGTGCCGGTATCAAAGAGAAATATATTGTACAAAAAATGGGTATTCCGATGAAACAGCTTCACAGCTACGACTACGGCGGACCTTATGCAGGCTTCAAAGGAGCCATCAACTTCTATCAGGATATTGAAGTAATGGTAAGTGCCAATGTGTGGAAAATGATCTCTGCACCGTGGGAAAAAGAGCCCGAATTAGTTGGTCGTGTAGGTACAGAAGTAGAATACGCATAAATAAGAGGAGGAAAAAAATTATGTATTTAAGACACACCCCAAAAGAGATAAAAGAGCGTAGCGCACTTACTATCAACCCGGCAAAAACCTGCCAGCCCATTGGAGCCATGTATGCTGCACTTGGATTTAACGGTACTTTGCCCCACAGCCACGGTTCGCAAGGTTGTTGTTCGTACCACAGGAGTACCCTGTCGCGTCACTTCAAAGAGCCAATCATGGCGGCTACAAGTTCGTTTACCGAAGGTTCTGCCGTATTCGGTGGACAGTCGAACCTCCTGCAGGCTATCGACACCATCTTCTCGGTTTACGAACCCGAAATTATCGCTGTGCACAGTACCTGCCTCAGCGAAACCATCGGTGATGACCTCAACCAGATTATTCAGAAAGCAAAAGATGATGGAAAAATTCCGGCAGGTAAGTATGTGGTTCATGCCAATACTCCCAGCTATGTGGGTTCGCACATCACCGGATTTGCCAATATGATTTCGGGTTTTGTGAAGTCTTTCTCAGAACATACCGGCGAAAAGAAGGATCAGCTGAATGTTATTTCGGGATGGGTAGAGCCATCGGATATGCGCGAAATTAAACGTATTGCGGCCATGATGGGTGTGAAAATCGTTCTTTTCCCCGATACTTCCGACGTAATGGATGCTCCGCAGCTGGGTCACTTCACTATGTATCCCAAAGGTGGAACCACCATCGAAGAGATGAAGAGCACCGGCGACAGCCGCTTCACTCTCGGGCTGGGAAGCTGGGCTACTACCGACGCGGCTATCAAACTGGAGAAAAAATGCAAGGTTAATTTTGATATTCTGGATTTGCCTATCGGTATCCGCGCGACAGATGCTTTCGTAAATGCACTTTCGGTGTATGGAGCGGTATCTGTACCACAGGAGATTATCGACGAGCGTGGTCGCCTGATGGATATGCTCACCGACATGTACAAATACCTGCACGGCAAGCGTGTAGCTTTGTGGGGAGATCCCGATCAGCTGATTCCTCTTACTCAGTTCCTGGTAGATCTCGATATGAAACCCGTTTATATCGTGAGCGGAACTCCGGGTCCTGAATTTGATACAAGAATGAAAGAGATACTGGGCGAAAAGGTTCCCGAAGCCAAATTCCGCAACGGAGCGCAGGCAGATATGTTCCTGATGCACCAGTGGATTAAAAACGAACCCGTTGATTTGCTGATTGGTAACACCTACGGTAAATTTATCGAGCGCGACGAGAATACACCTTTCCTCAGATTCGGTTTCCCGATACTCGACCGCGTTGGTCACAGCTACTTCCCCTATGTAGGCTACAACGGAGCTATCCGTATGGTGGAAAAAATGCTGAACCTCTTCCTCGATAAATACGACAGAGAGTGTACAGAAGACAAAGCCGAACTGGTTATGTAACAGATTCAAAACAGGGAACGGAGCAGGAAGATTCATGTTGTGAAATGAATTGGGCCGGATGAGAATCTTCCTGTTTCCGACCACTGAGTTTGCAGAGCGCTGCGGTTAATTCAGACCGGCCGCAGCCTCTGTTTTTTCAACAACTAAACAGAGATATTTATGGCATCACTACTCAAAGACAGAGAAAAGCAAATCGTTACCAAGGGTAAGGATTCGCACGAACTGGAAGGCGGAAAGCCCAGCATCGCCGGTTCAGTCAGCCAGAGAGCCTGTGTCTTTTGCGGCTCGCGCGTGGTGCTCTATCCGATTGCCGATGCGTTGCATCTGGTGCATGGCCCCATTGGTTGCGCGGCCTATACGTGGGATATTCGCGGAGCTATGTCTTCGGGTCCCGAACTTCACAGAAGCAGTTTTTCGACCGATTTGCGTGAGAAGCACGTCATCTTCGGGGGCGAAAAACAACTTTATCAAGCACTTGACGAACTTATAGATAAACATCAACCCAAAGCCGCATTTGTCTATTCCACCTGTATTGTGGGTGTGATTGGAGACGATGTGCAGGCCGTCTGCCGCAAAATGGCCGAAATGAAGGGAATACCTGTCATCCCGGTGATGAGCGAAGGCTTTCAGGGTTCAAAAAAAGACGGTTACAAAATAGCCTGCGACGCGATCAATACACTGGTGGGAACCGCTTCCGACAAAGAGATAGCGCCATACAGCGTCAATATTCTGGGCGATTTTAATCTGGCGGGAGAATTGTGGATTCTGACCGATTATTACAAACGAATGGGTGTGCAAATAGTAGCCTCGGTGACCGGCGATGGTCGTGTAAACGACATCCGGAATGCTCACCGTGCTGCACTCAATATCGTTCAATGCTCTGGCTCAATGATGCATTTAGCCAAAGCAATGAAAGAGGAGCACGGCATACCCTTCATGAAGGTATCGTATTTTGGTATCGAGGATATGTCCGATGCCCTCTACGATGTAGCGCGTTTCTTCAAGAGTGAAGAGATGATGAGCAAAGCCCGGGAGCTGGTAAAAGATGAACTGACGCGGTTGTTGCCGGCTCTCGAGCCCTATCGTGTGGCTCTCGAAGGCAAAAAAGCAGCCATTTATGTGGGGGGAGCCTTCAAGGCAATCTCGCTGGTGAAGGCGCTGCGGCTGATTGGTATGACTACGGTGATAGCCGGCACACAGACCGGAAACACCGAAGACTACAGGTTGCTGCGTGCCGTGTGCGACGATGGTTGCATACTGGTGGACGACTCAAACCCGGTGGAATTGTCGGAGTTTGTGAAGCAGACCGGAGCCAATCTCTTTATCGGCGGTGTGAAGGAACGCCCCATTGCCTACAAACTGGGTATCGGGTTTTGCGACCACAACCACGAGCGAAAACTGGCGCTGGCCGGATACGAGGGAATGCTCAATTTCGCCAAAGAGGTCTACGAAACCGTTTGCAGCCCGGTGTGGCAGTTTGTAAACCGAAACAGATAACCCCCTAACAGACAAAACTATGCAAAATATATCCACCACCAAACCCGCAGCCGATAGCTACACATCATCGTGTAACGCCTGCAAGCAATGCACACCGCTGGGTGCCTGCATCGCGTTCAAAGGGATAGAAGGCGTGTTGCCCATGTTGCACGGTTCGCAGGGATGTGCCACCTACATCCGCCGCTATCTGATCAGCCATTACCGCGAGCCGGTAGATATCGCCTCTTCCAACTTCAGCGAAGAGACTACCATTTTCGGTGGCAACCGAAATTTCAACACCGGAATAGACAATATCATCAGCCAGTATTCGCCCAAAGTAATCGCCATAGCCAGTACCTGCCTGAGCGAAACCATTGGCGAGGATGTGCAAAAGCTGATTTTCGAATACAGAGCCATTCACAAAGATGAAAAGGCGGATTTGCCCGAAATGATTTTTGCCGCCACCCCCAGCTACCAGGGTACACACGCCGACGGCTTTCACGATGCGGTATATGCCACAGTGAAAACGCTGGCCCGGGGAGGCGAAGAGAAGGGGACGCACATCAATCTCTTTTGCAACCTCATTTCGCCCGAAGATATTCGTCACCTCAAAGAGATAACCGAAGATTTCGGGCTGGAGGTGACCATCTTCCCCGACTACTCCGATACGCTCGACAACACCTCGTGGGAGAATTACAAACGAATTGCCGACGGCGGAACCACCATAGAGGCCCTGCGCAAATGCGGTACTGCCGCCGCCACCCTCGAACTCGGCTACATACTGAATGCCGGTGGAGCAAGTGGCCGGGTAAAGGATAACCGGATTACACAGTCGGCCGGAGACTATTTGCAGGAGACATTTGGCGTGCCCTGCATCAAACTCGGATTGCCGGTGGGCATTCTCGAAACAGACCGTTTTTTTGATACACTTTCCGACCTGTCGGGCAGACCGGTTCCCGAAAAATACAAACGTCAGCGCGGTCGCCTGGTCGATTTGTATATCGACGGCCACAAATATGTATCCACCCGCAAAGTGGTCATCTACGGCGAAGAGGATTTGGTGGCAGCCTGGGCATCTTTTGCCGGAGAGATAGGCCTCGATCCTGTGCTTTGCGCGTCGGGTGGCGAAAGCGGAAAACTGAAAGAGACCCTGCAAATGCTGCTGGGCGCACAGTTCCGCGAGTCGATGCTGATGGGTCAGGGCATGAGTTTCGACCAGATGGACGAGGCCATGGCCGAATTGAAACCCGACCTCATGCTGGGTAACAGCAAAGGCTACTACATAGCCCGCAAAATGGATATCCCGCTGGTTCGCTGCGGATTCCCGATACACGATCGCATTGGTGCGCAACATCTGAAAATGTTGGGGTACGAGGGGGCGATGTTCCTCTTTGAGCAGATTGCAAATGCTCTTCTGGAGGATAAGCAACGCAAATCTCCGGTGGGTTACAAGTATATGTAACGGGTTGTGGAGGTATTAGGCGAAGATGATACATTTGCAGCTCTATCGGAGATTTGTTTTCTTACGAAGGTTAATATATAGGTATAACAAACGCGCACTATTTTTACTCCCGTCACTGCGGCGGGGGTTGAGGTAAGCCAAACAGAGAAAGGAAAAGAAAGATGAAAGATTTATCGAAACATCCGTGCTTCAACGAAGAAGCGAAACACACGCAAGCGCGCGTCCACATGCCCGTTGCACCCAAATGCAACATCCAGTGCAACTACTGCAACCGCAAGTACGATTGCTGCAACGAAAGCCGTCCCGGCGTAACAAGTTCTGTGCTGTCGCCCATTCAGTCGGTGCATTACCTCAAGGCTTTGTCTGAGAAAATGCCCAACATCAGCGTGGTAGGCATTGCCGGTCCCGGAGACCCGATGGCCAATGCCGAAGAGACAATGGGTACCATCGAGCTGTTGCAAAAGGATTTTCCCGATATAATCTTTTGCCTCTCTACCAATGGTCTCGATTTGATGCCACACATTGACCGTTTGGCCGAACTGGGTATTTCGCACGTTACTATCACCATCAATTCTCTCAACATAGATACGCTTACCCAAATCTATTCGTGGGTACGATACAACCGCCGGGTTTACCGCGGACGCGATGCCGCCGAGCTGCTGCTCAACAATCAGCTGGCCTGCATCACCAAACTCAAAGAGAAGGGTATTACGGTAAAAATCAATACCGTTATCATTCCCGGTGTCAACGATCAGGATGTGGAAGAGTTGGCCAAACGTATGGGCGAAATGGGTGCCGACACCATGAACTGCATCCCCATGTATCCCACTGCCGATACCGCTTTCGAAGAGTTCGAAGAGCCCTCTAAAGAGCTGATGAAAGAGATTAAAATGAAAATCTCGAAATACATCAAACCCATGGCGCACTGTGCCCGTTGCCGTGCCGATGCTGCCGGATTGCTGGGGCACGATCATCCCGACACCATGGATATGATTGCTCAATTCTCGGCCCTGGTGGTCAACAAAAGCGAAGAACGCGTCAGAGTGGCGGTAGCTTCTCACGAAGGATTGCTGGTGAATCTTCATTTAGGCGAAGCCGAAAAGCTCCATATTTTTGAGCAAACACGCAACGGATACCGCTTTATCGAATCGCGCGTCACCCCTCCGCAGGGCAAGGGCGACAACCGCTGGGTAGAGATGGCCAACGAAACTCTGGCCGATTGTCAGGCTGTATTGGTGGCCGGTGTGGGCGAACGTCCCTCTACCATTTTACAAAAAAACGGAGTGCGCGTCATTCAGATGAGTGGTCTCATTGATGCCGGTCTCGATGCCGTCTATCTCAACAAACCGCTGAAAACGCTTTGCAAAACCGATTTTGCTAAATGTGGCGAGTCTTGCCGCGGCAATAGCCAGGGATGTGGGTGAGTTGTTTAGTAGACGAGTAAACAAGTAGACGAGTAAACAAGTAAACAAGTAAACGAGTAGACAAGCCATTCAGGGCAGAAAATGTCTGCAATTCACAACTCAGAACTAAAAAACTCAGTGTAACTCATCTTACCTCATTTTGACTCAGTGTAATTTTTAGTAAACGAGTAAACAAGTCAGAAAACATCCGAAACCCCAACGTAAAACGTATAACGTACAACGTAAAACATAAAACAAAATGAAAAAGCCTGATTACATGATTTTAGTGTGCAACTCGTACCGCGTGGCGGGCGATGCACAAGGATTTTGCAACAAACAAGGAGCTACCTCTTTCGTTCAAATGATTTCAGAAGGATGCAGCGACCGCGACATCGACGCTGTAGTAACCACCACTGCCTGTCTCAACGTATGTAGCCAGGGTCCGGTAGTAGTTATCCAACCCAACAACTTCTGGTACGGGGGTGTCAACGAGGATAAACTCGAAGAGATTCTCGATGCACTCGAAAACGATCAGGCTGTAGACGCTTATTTGATTGCAAAATAGCCAAACAGGCAAGAAACGCAATTGCTTTCTCTTTGCGTTTCTTGTCGCTTTTTCCATTATTTCAACAGATGACTCACAACTAATAACCAACGATATATGGAAGCGCCACGTCTGATTGATTCTACCCTGCGCGATGGAGAACAAGCGCCGGGGGTTGCATTTTCTGCCAAAGAGAAAGTGCATCTGGCCCGCCTGCTCGATACCCTGGGTGTCGACGAGCTGGAGGCCGGTATTCCCGCCATGGGTGCTGCCGAAATTGATGTGATTCGTTCGCTGGTAGCCCTTCGGTTGAACGCCCGCATCTCTGTCTGGAGCCGCGCCCTCAGAGCCGATATCGACGCTTCTGCCCGCACAGGTGCCGCGGGTATTCACATCGCTTTTCCGCTCTCCGACATTCAGTTGAGGAGCATTGGCAAAGATTGGAGCTGGGTGATGGGCGAGCTTCCGGATTTGGTGGAATATGCCGGACGCTCTTTCGAATTTGTGAGCGTGGGGGCTCAGGATGCTGCCCGCACAGAGCGTTCGCGGCTGATGGAGTATCTGCAAATGGTTGCGGCTCAACCGGTTTGCCGTGTGCGCATTGCCGATACGGTGGGTTGCCTGACGCCCGTTTCTACATTAAACCTGATCAATGATATAAAAACAAACATTCCCGGTCTGGAGATTGATTTCCACGGTCATAACGACCTGGGAATGGCCACAGCCAACGCCGTTACCGCCTGGCAGGCAGGGGCGGAGCACCTCAGTGTAACGGTAAACGGACTGGGCGAGCGGGCCGGAAACTCGGCACTCGAAGAGGTGGTGATGGCTCTGACCACTGTTTTCAACAATCACAAATATTCCACACCCGTTATCAGCGAGCTTTGCGCCTATGTTGCCGGGGTTTCGGGGCGTTCTATCCCCGAGGGTAAACCGGTGACCGGCAGCAAGGTTTTCAGCCACGAGTCGGGCATTCATGCCAAAAGTACGTTGTCAGACCCAATCGCTTTTCAGGCTTTCGATGGCAGACTGGTGGGGCGGGAGAGTGCCACCAATGTTTTCGGAAAACATTCGGGCCGGAATGCCGTTTTGCATTTCTTCGAACAGCGCAACATCCGGCTCAGTGCCGAACAAACCGCGCTTATTATGTCAAAAATTCATCAAATTGCGTCCGAGCAAAAACGAAATATTACCTCCTGCGAACTCGAATCTGTCTATTGTGAATTAATGTGTTGTGGTAATATCTTTATGATTTGAAAATATTAAATATGGTATACAAATTTATTTTGTATTACTCTTTGTGATGGAAATATGACATAAAAATATATCTTTGTGCAATAAATAGATATTTAGTTCGAAATTTAATTGTGCAGAGAGTATGTTTTGTGATAAAATGAAACGCCAATGTTATGGAGAATCGGATTTAACTTTCCTGTTCAACATCAGCAATATTATCAGCCGGAGTCAGGATATAAATGGAGATTTGGAGCTGGTTCTGGCTAACCTGTGTAAATTTCTGGATGCACAATACAGTATGATTGCTATTGTGAACCGTAATTTTGCCGAATTAACGGTGGAAGCGGCATTCGGACTGACGGAAGCGGAGAAAAACAGAGGGGTCTATAAAATAGGAGAGGGGATTATCGGCGAGGCGGTCAATTCGAAGCGGGTCACCATTATCCCCGACATCAGCAAGGAGTCGAAATTCCTTAATAAAACAGGTGTGAGTGGCAAAAACAGCCTCACCACAGCTTTTATCTGTGTGCCTATTGTGGTGGAAGACGAGACTGTGGCCACGCTCAGCATTCACAAGCAACATCGTGGTTTGGTCGATTTTACCTCCGAGGCCAAGTTCCTGAACATTGTGGGATTGCTCATTGCCAACAGTGTGGCCGACAGACAGAAGCAGATGGAGGAGATAGAGCAACTGCGCGAAGAGAATCGCCGCCTGAAGGGGGCTCAATCCATAAAACCGGATAACATCGTGGGCAACTCGTCCCTCATGAACGACCTCTACCTGATGATGGAGAAGGTGGCGCCTACCAACACCACGGTGATGATTCGTGGCGAGAGTGGTGTGGGTAAAGAGCTGATTGCCGAGGCCATTCACAAGGCCAGTTCGCGGGCCAGTAAGCCTTTTATCAAGGTCAACTGCGCGGCGTTGCCCGAAAATCTGATTGAGAGCGAACTGTTTGGTCACGAAAAGGGCTCATTTACCGGTGCCAGCGCGCAGCATGTGGGGCGTTTTGAGCAGGCCGATGGCGGAACTATCTTCCTCGATGAAATTGGCGAAGTTCCTATCTCTTTGCAGGTGAAACTGTTGCGCGTGTTGCAACAACGGCAGTTCGAGCGCGTGGGGGGGAGCAAAACCATTGATATCAATGTGCGCATCATCACAGCTACCAACCGCAATCTCGAAGCGATGATCAAAGAGGGTACCTTTCGCGAGGATTTTTACTACCGGATAAATGTATTCCCTATATATGTACCCGCGCTGCGCGAAAGGCGTGCCGATATTCCGATTTTGGTAGACCATTTTATCAATAAACTGAACCGAATCAACGGCACCGACGTTAAACGTATCAGTAGCGGGGCGATAGATTTGCTGATGATGTACTCCTGGCCGGGCAATATCCGCGAGCTCGAAAACGTGATTGAGCGGTCGATGATTCTCAGTTCCGATCAGGTAATCCGCTCCTACAATCTGCCGCCGACTTTGCAAACCGGAGTCTCTTCGGGTACTGTGAGCATCGGTACTCTGAATGCGGTGATTGAGAAAGTGGAGAAGCAGATGATACTCGATACACTCATCTCTACCCGGGGGAATATCACCAAAGCGGCTCACTCGCTGGGTGTTACCGAGAGAATACTGGGATTGAGAGTGGCAAAATATCAATTAGAACCAAAAAATTACAAACATCTTTCGGATGACGACAAATGATACCTGCATTGTGGATTGCGATTTCTGCAATCCCGATCACCTAAGGGCGGTAGGCAACCTGATCAATGCCTACATCAAAGACGAAATGGGAGGCGGCACTCCGCTCACTCCGTTTCAGCAATTGCGTCTGGTAGACGGGCTCAACAACCACCCCACGGCTATTGTTTTGCTGGCTGCTACCAACGGCGAGCCCTCGGGTCTCATTGTGGCGTTTCAGAATTTTTCTACCTTCATGGCAAAGCCCATGGTGAATATCCACGATGTTTTTGTCTCTTCCGATGCCCGCGGAATGGGGGTGGGGCGAATGTTGATGGAGGCGCTTATCGAAAAAGCGAAAGAGCTCAAATGTGGCCGCATCACCCTCGAAGTTCGCCACGACAATGTGGTTGCCCAAAAGCTCTACAACAGCCTCGGCTTTCACGACGATGAGCATCCGATGTATTTTTGGAAGAAGATTTTGTAAATCAGTAAATCAGTAAACCAGTAAACGAGTAGACGGGTAAACGAGTAAACAAGTAAACGGGTAAACGAGTAAACAGGTAGTTCAGTCACAAAACATCCGCAACCCACACGTATAACATACAACTTTTAAAAACTCAGTGCAACTCATCTTACCTCATCTTTACTCAGTGTAATTTTTAAGTAAACGAGTAAACTGGTAAACAAGTAAACAGGTAGTTCAGGTCACAAAACATAAGCAACCCACAACGTAAAACGTATAACCTATAACGTAAAACTAAAAAAATCATGAACGAAATAGCCAATCTCTTCCTCGGTAACGGATACGGTTTCGGAAAATACGAAAAGGGTTACCTGTTTATAAAGCATCCGTCGGATCAGTTTTTGCTGTATCTCACCACTGAGAGAATGTACGTACTCACCAAAAACGAACGACTTACGGTGCACGAATCGGCTCATTTTACGCAGGAGGAGCTCGACGAATATTTCACTCTCGATTTCGAAAAGAGGGCTGCCATCAACTGGTTGCGCCCCCTCCGGGTAATGTTGTTGTGCGATGAGCCCGAAATAACCCGCAAAAACTTCATCTATTTCTACTGGCCCACGGTGGATGTAACCTTTACAGATGAGATGGCGGCCAATACCCTTGTTATTTACGACCGCACCACTCCTCACGAAAAAATCGAGGAACTCAAACAGCTGGCTCTGCACAAAGGTATTGCCGCCAATGTAGAGTTCTGGTCTAAAATCAAATTCATCACCCACAGCGACCGCATGGGTTACCTGGCACCCAAGGGATGCATCGACAAAACCGTCGAAAAATACGAAGAAGAGGCCCGCAAGTGTTGCGATTCGGGTTGCGAACACTGCGTAAAAGGGTGATTTTAACTCATTATACCACAAAACGGGTATAAGTTTACCGCATAACCGGTATTGTTTGCCCACGCTTTTTGCTGTACTTTTGCAGTATGATTATTCATTAAATAAAACATACTCATTATGTCAGCACAAAATCATCAATTCGAAACGCTGCAATTGCACGCAGGTCAGGTAGCAGATCCAACCACAGGTTCACGGGCAGTACCTATTTACCAAACTTCTTCTTATGTGTTCAACAATGCCGAACATGGCGCTAATCTCTTTGCCCTCAAAGAGTTTGGTAATATCTATACCCGTCTGATGAACCCGACTACCGACGTGTTCGAAAAACGCGTGGCAGCTCTCGAAGGGGGTGTGGCGGCTTTGGCTACGGCATCGGGTCAGTCTGCTCAGTTTCTGGCAATTACCAATATCGTCGATTCGGGCGAAAATATTGTCTCTACCTCTTATCTCTATGGTGGAACTTACAATCAGTTTAAGGTTCAGTTCAAACGCCTGGGCATTCAGGTGAAATTTGTGGATGGCGACAAAGCCGAAGATTTCGACAAACTGGTGGATAGCAAAACCAAAGCGATTTACCTCGAAACCATTGGTAATCCGAAATTCAACATACCCGATTTCGAAGCTATCGCGGCGGTGGCAAAAAAACACGATATTCCCCTCATTGTCGACAATACATTCGGAGCCGGTGGATACCTTTTCCGCCCGCTGGAGCACGGTGCAAACATCGTGGTAGAATCGGCCACCAAATGGATTGGCGGTCATGGTACCAGCCTCGGCGGTGTGATTGTGGATGGCGGTAACTTCAACTGGGGCAACGGCAAGTTTCCGCAGTTTACCGAGCCTTCCGAAGGATACCACGGCCTGAAATTCTGGGATGTATTCGGCACCGACGGCCCGTTTGGCAATATCGCCTTTATCATCCGTGCCCGTGTGGAAGGGCTTCGCGACTACGGCAACGCGCTCAGTCCGTTCAATGCCTTCCTGTTGTTGCAGGGTCTCGAAACATTATCGCTGCGCGTGCAACGCCACGTAGAGAATGCGCTCGAACTGGCTAAATGGCTCACTCAGCAACCGGGTGTTGAGTCTGTAGATTATCCGGGTCTGGAATCGAGCCCTTACCACGAACTGGCGAAGAAGTACCTCAAACATGGCTTTGGTGGTGTGCTCTCTTTCAAAGTAAAGGGAGCTTCCGAACGAGCCGATAAGCTGATTGACAACCTGAAACTGGTCAGCCACCTGGCCAATGTGGGAGATGCTAAATCGCTCATTATTCACCCTTCATCTACTACCCACCAACAGTTGAGTGCCGAGGAGCAATTGAAGTCGGGCGTTGTGCCGGGCAACCTGCGTGTTTCGGTAGGAATCGAAAATATCGAAGATATCAAGGCCGATTTTGCTCAGGCCATTGCAGCCATTGCGGAGTAATCGTCTGTGGTTTATATACAACAAAAGAGCCGGCTGCATCAGTTGCAGCCGGCTCTTTTATTTATTTCTTTTCCTTGTTTTCGTTCAGCATCATCGTGGCCATCATTTGTCGCATGGTCTTTTCCATGCCTTCTGGCGAACCGTCTAAGAATATCACATTTCCTTTACCCTGCTCAGCAAAGTTTTTTATCGCCTCTGTCCACATCGAAAAAAGCAGATACGACGCGTCCAGATTGGCATCGGTAATTTCCTTTGCCGCCTGTGCCATCCCTTTCGAAACCTCTTGTCGGAAAAGGGCAATACCCTGACCCCGTTGTATGGCCGCCTCTTTTTCGGCTATGGCCGATATTTTTATGGCGTTCCCCTCTGCTTCGGCAGCTTTGGTTTTGGTAATCAGCAGAGCCTGACCTTCGTTTTCGGCGGCAGCCTTCAGGTTGTTCGATGCCACCACTTTAGCCATCGATTTGATGATTTCTTCGTCGAATGTAATATCATTCAGCTGAATATCAATCATGTGGTATCCCCACTCTTCGAGTGTGCTGTCTAAGTGTTTCTTCACTTCGAGCACAATCTCGGTGCGCAGTCCCAGTATCTCGGCTTGCTTTTTGGTAGCCACAAAGCTACGAATAGTCCCTTCGATGGTGCGGATAAGTGCCTGCATAAAGTTGCTCTGATCCACAAACTTAAAGGCCACATTCTTGATCATCTCTTCCGATTGATTTATAACCGCATACAGCAGCATCGCCTTGAAGTAGACATTGGCCTGATCCTGTGTAACTGCCTGAAACTCCAGCTCTACAGAGCGGTTTTGTATCGACACTTTTTTGTAAACCATTTCGATAAACGGTATTCTGAAATTCAGCCCGGGCCCCACAATTCTGCGGTATTTGCCAAAAACGGTCAACACAGCCACATTGCCCTGGTTTACCGTGATAAATCCGGCCAGGATAATGATAATTACTAACGCTACGAAAATTAATGTTCCGATTCCCATAATGATATTTTGTTTTAATTGTTAATTGATTTCTTTCAGATAAAAGATGTTGTATAAAAGATATTTGATAAAAGAACCAAGACAAAAGATTGAAGACAAATAATATGAGTTACACTGAGTTTTCTCATCTTCACTCAGTGTGAAAATTTTTCAGTTTAAGCACACATTACCCAAAAGTCTTACACTGAGGTCTATTGAGTAAAAATGAGTTACACTGAGTTTTTAAAAGATGTACGTAATACGTTTTACGTGTGGGCTGTGGATGTTTTCTGATATGAACAACCTGTTTACCCGTTTACTCGTTTACCTGTTTACTCGTTTACTTGTAACCCGTAACCCGTAACTAAACCCTTCCACTGAATTAATCAACCTACTTTCCATCCACAATAATAGGCGCCCCCTTCTTCGAATCCATAATAATCAGCTTCGCATTAGGAGAAGTAGCAATCGCCTTAATCATCTCATACTGTAGCTGTTTGTCGCTCAGTCCGGTACTCAATATCTTTTGATAGTCGGCGATACCCTGCGCCTCCACGCGTTTGCGTTCAGCCTCCTGTTTCTCTTTCTGAAGCACGAAAGTCATCTTTTGAGCCTCCTGCTCAGCGTTGATTTTCGACTCGATAGTCTGTTTCACCGAAACCGGCAGAGTAATATTACGTACCAGTAGTTGCTCCAGCAACAATCCTCTCGCTTTAAAGTCCGATTCGATGCTTTTAAAAATCCGTCCCTGAAACTCATCCCGCTTGGTGGAGTATAGGGCTACCGCGTCGTAATAGACGGCGTTGTCTCTAATTTTTGTGCGGCATATCGGGCGTACAATACGGTCTGTGTAGTCTGTGCCTATTTGCGATAAAATGCGCGGAGCCTCGTTGGGTACTACACGATAGAGAACAGTAAGGTCGATAATCACCTCCAGTCCATCGGCTGTCAGCACCCGTATAGCGTCGTCTCCCTCTTTGTCGCCTTCGTCGTGTACGCTCGACATAGTGTAGTTTTGTGTCCGCACATCAAACGATACCACCTCTACCAGTGGGTTGATTACATTCAGCCCGCTCTCTAATATCTGATTGTTTACTTTTCCAAAGAGCTTCTGCACACCAATTTCGCCGGGCTCTATCTGCACCACCGACGACATGATTGCGCCGAAAACAACCAGGGCAATACCGGCAATTTTTACTTTTCCGCCAAAGGGCTGAACCGGAGAGGGGCTCTTGGATACGACAAATCCGGCCACCAATAGTACAATACCAATAATTACAATAAACATGATATAAAGTATTAAATGTTTTAAACTGCTAATATAGTGGATTTTTTGTGAATAATGCCCTGAAGTGATAAAATTCAATTAATTTTGCTGTTTAACATTAAAACAGAGATACAATGACTGAAATCATTCAAAAGAAACTGAGCGAATCGAAGAGTGCCCGCTGGCTGGTACTTGGGTTGGTGTCGTTCACTATGTTGTGCGCCTATTTCCTCACCGATGCCATGGCGCCGCTCAAAACCATGCTCGAGCAGCAGTTGCACTGGTCGAGTACCGATTACGGAATTTTTACCAGCGGATACGGCTGGTTCAATGTCTTTTTGCTGATGCTTGTCTTTGCCGGCATTATTCTCGACAAAATGGGTACCCGTTTCACCGGCATCCTCTCTATAATTATCATGCTCGGAGGCGCATTTCTCAAGTATTGGGCTATCAACAGCACCACACTGGGTGAGCCCGTCAATATTCACATTGGTTCGTGGGAGCTCTTTCGTACTTCTCAGCAGGTGATGTATGCCGGTCTGGGCTTTGCCATCTTCGGTGTTGGTTGCGAAATGTTTGGTATCTCGGCCAACAAGGCCATTGTCCGCTGGTTCAAAGGCAAAGAGATGGCGCTCGCCATTGGCCTCAATACCTCTACCGGACGTATTGGTACCGGGCTGGCTATGGTGGCACCCATTCCCATTGCCAAGGCTTTCGGGACAGTGAGTGCGCCTATTTTGTTGGCTGTACTGTTGCTCTGTATTGGTCTGCTTTCATATCTGTTGTTCAACGTGATGGACCGCAAGCTCGACCGCGAAGAGGCTCTGCACAACACCGCCGAAGAGAAGGAAGATTTCCGCTTTAGCGATATTTGGCGCATTGTTCGCATCAGCGGATTCTGGTATATCACCATTCTTTGTGTGCTTTTTTATTCGGCTGTTTTCCCCTTTATCAAATACGCTACCGAGCTCATTATGCAGAAGTATGGCGTCACCGAAGACTTTGCCGGCATCATTCCCGCCATGTTGCCCATTGGCGCGCTGGTACTTACCCCCGTGTTTGGCAGCATTTACGACCACAAGGGCAAAGGTGCCTCTATCATGATGATTGGTTCAGCTCTGCTCGTTTTCGTTCACCTGCTGTTTGCCATTCCGTCGCTCAACAGTCTGCCCGTGGCTGTCGGCCTTATTGTAATTCTCGGTATCGCCTTTTCGCTGGTTCCGTCGGCCATGTGGCCCTCGGTTACCAAGGTGGTGCCCCACAATCTGCTCGGCACAGCCTACGCGCTCATCTTCTGGGTGCAAAACTGGGGTTTGATGGGCGTGCCCCTGCTCATTGGCAATGTGCTCGATAAGTATTGCGTGGTGGGGCGTCGCGAAGTGATCGAAAACGGTGTTTCCCGCATACAGATAGATTACAACTACACCATCCCGATGCTTATTTTTGCTGCTTTCGGCTTCCTGGCCATCTTTTTCTCCTATATGCTCAAGCGTGAAGATGCCCGAAAAGGTTACGGACTCGAATTGCCTAATATTCAGAAATAATCACCCCCCCATTCCCCCAGATGAACAACCGAATCATTCACCTGCATGCCGACGATTTTGGAGTCTCCAACCCCATTACCGACCGCATCAGCGAGTGCATCACCCACGGCGCAGTCAACAGCCTCAGCCTTGTAGTCAATACAGATGGCTTCGACTACGCCGTGAGTAAGCTGCGCCAGTGGCCACATGTCAGAGTCTGTCTTCACCTCAATCTCATCGAGGGCAAACCTCTCGCGACGGGCGTTGAGGCTATCACAGACAGCAACGGCGAGTTTCGTTACTCATTTTTTAGACTAATGCTTCTATCGCATTTCGCCCCGGCCAAAACCCGTAAGCTCATCCGCACCCACTACAAGACCGAGATAATGGCACAAATCCGTCGCTTTCGCAATGCCTTTGGCACCTCCCGTCCACTGCTCATCGATAGCCACATGCATTTTCACATGATACCGTTTCTTTTCGATATCTTGTTGGAGCTTGCACCGGCAGAGGATATTCGCTTCATCCGAAAGCCCTACGAACTCAGGTATTTCCACAAAAGCAACCTGCGCAACTACCTCTCTGCCAATATTGTCAAAAATCTGTTGCTCAATACCTTGTCCCGGTTTCAGTTTCCCGCCGCTCACCAGCGGCAGATAGCGAGCAATGCCTTCTTTGTGGGTGTACTCTCTACCGGATGCACCTCGTATAGCGATGTCGAGGCGGCTCTCGAAACCATTATTGCCCAAAATCCCACTGGCACCATCGATATACTCATTCATCCCGGCGGTGTCTCTCTCCCTTCCGATGTGGTGTGGACTCGCAAAACCGAATTTCAGACCTACTACGCTTCTGGCGGCCGATTGCAGGAGTACCGGTTGGCCCAAAGCACTCATTTAATCGAATGTATCCAAAAATATGAAGATATTCTTAGTCGTAGAAGAGGCTGATTTCTATCAGGCCGGATTTGTGGCAGACCTTTCCCGACTACCAAACGCCTAACCCCGTGTTTCGGAAAAGATAAAATAGACCGGAATAATGATAAAAACGGCAAACGAGAGGAACGGAGAGATGAGCCCCAACAAAATGCCCGATAAATAGAAGAGTGGCCCGAAATACAACGACGCCTTTGTGCCGGCTCTGAAGAGTTTTACATCCACATCATCCTCCAGCAGATTGCCCTTTCGAAGCACGTAGTAGCGCATTCCGGTGAAGCTGGCCGCCATCAGCGCCATCACCATCCCGTACAACACGATAGAGACAAAATTACCGGGATAATCGCCCAGCACCGCCGTCGGAAACGGGATAAACGAAGTCCAGAGCAGCAATACCGCATTCCACCAAAACAGACCGCTATCCGGACTGCGAAACTGTTTGAAGAGCTTGTGATGATTCACCCAGATTACCGCTACGGTAAAGAAACTGATTATCCAGCTGATAAACTTGGGAAGCAATCCCGTCAGTGCCTCCGTAAGCTCCTGTTGCGAATTGTGGTCGCCGATGTGTGGTACTTTTATTTCGAGTACCAACAATGTGACTATTATGGCAAATATCCCGTCAGAAAATGCCTCTATTCTGCTCTTGCTGAAAACGTTACTCATATGCTTTCGGTGTTTGGTATGTGACAATATTAACATTGCAGGCTTATAGAAAGTTTAATCAGCATCTGCAATAACCAATCCTGCAGTCGGATACATATATACTGAAATGCTGTGCAAATTGGCAATTACCCTCAGTAACGTATGTTCTTCATTCGGGCAGATAAAATATCCACCTACTTTTGAAATCAGCACTCGATGTAATATGCTGGAAGATATTCAGTCTAATCGTCATTCTCACAATTACGGCGCATGTATCAACTGATACACAGGCTTTTCAAATCTCTCTCATCCAGTTAGCCGCGCTTCTTGTGCTGGTTGTATAGGAGGTTTTCCAGCGCATAACAAAATATTCTGATGAATCCGTGTTTCTTTTTCTTTTATTCGTTTTTCAGCAACCCTGAAATAAAGTGAATGCCTTATTATATGGATACAAAATATTTGAAAAATAGAGTAAATGAGGCTTTTGAGCAACAGAAATAGTCTTTTTTGATGAGAATTTTACGATTTGACCCGTATTTTTTACGATTTGAACGATTGGTTGTATTTGGTATATTTAAATTTGTTAACTATTTGTTGTTTGATGCAACCATTCATGCCTGATGGGAATTTGGTCAATAAAAACAAAATCAAAAGTGACAATTTTTTTTACTTAATCTAAAAATCAAATTATATAAAGGTATGAAAATGAAAATCTTATTTATCGTTGTGGTGATAGTTTTTGAGTCTGTTGCATTAAGAGCACAGGATTTGAGTAGCAACGCTCAAAATTATTACAATATTACTTTTTCCGGATCAGGTGTAAGCTTTCAAAAGGTATTGGTGGAAAATAGGACAAAGAAAACACAAATTGAACTAAATCCGACCGATGTTTTGCGCTTGGTTTTACCTGTAACTGCCATTGATAATATAAGTGAGAACCAGAAAAAAATACTAGTCTATCCCAATCCGATGAATCAATCTTGTCATATTCGTATTGACGATGTTTTTGAGGGTGTTGTGAATTTCCAAATTGTAGATTTGAATGGAAAACAACAGGTAAATTATCCGTTAAATGCAATCAATGGAGCTATAAATATCAAACTTTCCGGAGTGCCATCGGGGGTGTATATTATTCGGTTATTTTCATCACAGTTTGATTATATGAGCAAGCTTATTTCAATAGGTTCGTCGAAAAATAATGGAATAAAGCCTGAGGTTGAAATCGAAGCATCACAACCATTGCCAAACAATATTCCAATAAGAAAGATACTCTCGGCGCGAGAAGAGGTGAAGGATTTGCAATATACCACAGGAGATGAACTTAAAATTATCGGAATGGCAAGTGGATATATAAACGATACGATAATAGATTCACCTGCTGCGGGTAAGCAATACACGTTCAATTTTGAACCCATTAAACTACCCTCCATAAATACAACCTCAATCAGTGGAATAACTGCAATTAACGCAACAGGCGGAGGCTCAATTACATCAACCGGAGGTGCGCCAATTACAGCCCGCGGCATTTGTTGGAGTACCTCATCTAATCCTGATTTAAGCAATTCAAAAACGATCAATGGTGCCGGCGCAGGTACTTTTTCCGGTTCAATTACTGGTTTGTCAACCAATATGACATACTATGTTCGTGCTTATGCTACAAATAGTGTTGGAACCTCTTACGGACAACAAGTTACATTTAATACGAACCTACCAAATGTTTCAGGCACATCAGTAATCAGTAGTATTACTGCAACTAAAGCAACAGGCGGAGGTACTATTACATCGAATGGATGTCCACCAATCACAGCCCGTGGCATCTGTTGGAGTACTTCATTTAATCCTGATTTAAATGATGCTAAATCGAACGATGGTACCGGAAATGGAATGTTTACAAGCACAATTACAGGTTTGTCAACCAATGTAATCTATTATGTTCGGGCTTATGCCACAAATAGTGTTGGAACCTCTTACGGACAACAAGTTACATTTAATACTAAACTACCAACCGTTACAAGTACATCTGCAATTAAATTCTCTGCATACGCAATTGAAAGTGGAGGGTCCATTTCAGATGAAGGAGGTTCGGATGTTATTGGCCGCGGTGTTTGCTGGACTGATAATTTCGCAAGCCCAACAATACTGAATAATAAAACTTCAGATGCCGCTGGTACAGGTTTGTTTTATAGTCGTATGCTTATGTTTTCATCCGGACGTGATTATAAAGTCCGTGCTTATGCCACAAATAGCATTGGGACTGCTTATGGCCCGGAAGTGTCGTTTACTACCAAGTTGCCCACCGTTACAACCGGTAGTGTGACTGTTTCAGGAACCTCTGTTCTTGTAAATGGGAATGTAACCACGCCCACTGGTAGTGCTCCCATTACGGAGAAAGGAGTCTATTATAGCAAAACAGCAAATACGCCAACATCCGGCGTTTCTTACACATCCGGCGCCGGTACAATTAGTAAAACTATTTATGTTACATCCCCGGGCACATACTATTATCGTTGCTATGCTATTAATTGCTTTGGAACCTATTATGGAGATACAAAAACGTTTGTCGTAAAGTAGTGTCGGTTTTTAATTTCTGAAGAACCCGAAAAAAGAGATTAGAAGGCGGATGTGGAAAAGCGCCTCTGCTAATAGTCAAAAATATGACAAAGCCGGGACTCAACAGCCTGTTGGGTTTCGGCTTTGACCTTATTATATGAGTCAACTCTCGTCAGTTAGCCAGGCGTAAAAGAGATCCCTGAGGTGAAAAGCAGGACCGCTTTTTTTATACTATTCCACATCGTACTTTTGTAGTATGCATGTTTATTTATCCATCTGGTAGCAAAAGATACTTCATACATAGAGCATTCGTGTGTGAAGTATCTTTTTTGTTTTTTATTCGTTGGATTGTTATTTTATTTGTCTTATTGGTAAAAAAAGATTAAATATACATATCTGTATGCAAAATATTCAATCATATATTTAATTTTGTCTTTCTTTTGACGCGATAGTTTGTGCGAATGCAGAAAAATGTGAATAAAATCTCTCCCGTATATCTGTGTCTGTATTTTGAATTTCCGTGATAAGTATGAGAATAGAAGAGATATGAGCTTAAATTTAATAACTAAATAACCAAAACAATGAATGCAAAATTGCTGAGTAAAAAACTTTTTATGATGTTTATTCTGTTGGGTATATCCGTGCTTGTATATGCTCAGAAGGCACCTATGAAATATGGTAAGGTGGACAAAGCCGACCTCGAGATGAAGGCTTATCCGGCTGATACGAGTGCGGCGGCGGTGATTCTGTGCAATTACGGATATTTTAGTTCCCAGAATCTGCAGTTTGTGCATCAGGTACGCATAAAAATTCTCAAGGAAGAGGGGAAATCGTGGGGGAACTATTATGCCCCGGCAGCCGAAAAAACGGATGTCAAAGGTCAAACCGTGAATCTCGAGAATGGAGCACCGGTTGTTTCAAAATTGAACAAAGAGTCTATTTTTATCGAGAAAATGAACAAAGGCCGGTACCGGGCGCGTGTGGCTATGCCCAATGTAAAGGTAGGGTCGGTGATCGATCTGGAGATTGTATATACCGGATTGCCCAACTACTGGCGGTTTCAGGAGTCGATACCTGTGCGTTGGAGCGAATTGGTGCTGGAGCCCAATCAATATATCAAATTCCGGAAAAACCAATCCGGCTATGTGCCGTTGGCAATTTCTACGGCCGACCGTTGGGCGGCTGGCAATGTGCCGGCATTCAAACCGGAGCCCTATGTAAATAATGCGCAAAATTACCTGTCGCGTTTCGATATTGAAATCTCACTTATTAATATTCCCGAAAGAGGAATTTACAGAGAGTATGCTACCACCTGGGAGTCGGTTGCCGATATTTTGCGTGCCGATAATGATTTTGGTGTACATTTCAAAACACCCTCATTTTTTCTGAATAGTCTCGAAAAACAGATAAAATCGGAAGCCACTACTCCCGAGCAGAGGTTGGCAAAAGCTTATGAAGCTATCCGGAAAATCAAGTGGAATAAAACGGAGTCGTTGTGGGCATCGTCTGGTAGTCTGGGTACTATACTGGATAAGAAGGTGGGTAACAGTGCCGATATCAATCTTTTGTTGACGCTTTTGCTGCGTAAACTCGATATTGACGCCAATCCGCTGGTGCTGAGCACACGGGCCAACGGCGTATTACCTGTTTATTCGGTGAGTCTGGATAAGTTGAACTACGTGATTGCACATGCGGTTATTGGTGATAAGAGCTATTTGCTGGATGCCACCGACGAAACCCTCACGATGGATTTGTTGCCAAAGCGGGTGATAAACGGTCCCGGTCTTTTGGTCAGAAAAGATGGTCAGGCAATGGTAGATGTAACGGTGCCGGCCAAAGACAAAACGATTACTATGTTTGACCTCAAGCTCTCTCCCGAGGGGGTGCTGACCGGTAACTGGAGTAGATCCGGTTTTCAGTATTCGGCATCTGATTTGAGGAAAAAATACAGAATATTCAACAGCCGGGATGAGTATCTCAAGTCTGTAGAAAACAGTCATTTCGGGCTCTCTGTCGAAGATTACCAAATAGATAACCTGGATAGCATCAATAATCCGGTTGTTGAAAAATACACCATCGAAATGAAGAATCAGGTAACAAAATCGAACAATCAGCTGATTGTAAACCCGGTTCAGTTTTGCAAATGGAAGGAAAATCCATTCAAGTCCGAAACAAGGGAGTATCCCATAGATTTTACTACAAATCTGGAGGAAACCCAAATACTGAAGCTGGAAGTGCCTGCGGGATATCAGGTAGAGAAGCTGCCCGAAAATGTGCGTATGGCACTGCCCGACAATGCGGCAACCTTTCTGATGCAGTGTACAGCTATGGAAAATGCAGTTCAGGTAATCTTTCGGTTGAATATCAATAAGCCCGTTTTTTTACAGACAGAATACCTCGATCTGAAGGCCTTTTTTGATCAGCTGGTGAAAAAACAATCCGAAATGATTATCATTAAAAAAGTCTGAAATCATGAATAAATCGATGTCGTTACTGATAGCCTGCTGGGCGGTTGCCGCTTCGGTGTGGGCCAAAGAGATAAAATATCCGGTCAGTGAAATTTCGCCTGCGCTGAAGGAGAATGCGCATACAGTTATTCGTCTGATGCAGCAGGAGCTCGAGATACAATCCGAAAAGTCGGCGGTAATACGGGTAACCGAAGTGCGGACCATCCTCAATAAAAACGGAGACTCGAATGCTGAGTTTGAAGAGACCTACGACCCGATGAATAAAATAACCTCGGTAAAGGGGCGTATTTATAACGAGGCGGGCGAGCAGATTCGGCGTATCAGCAGCGACGATATTATTGACAGATCGAGCATCGATGGCTATTCTTTGTTCGACGACAACCGGGTGAAGTATATCAATCCCAAAATGGTTGTCTATCCGTTTACGGTCGAATATACCTACGAGGTGCAGCTTCGCCAGACTCTATTTTTGCCTTCGTGGGGGCATTGGCAGATGAATACCTCCTGCCAAAACTCCGTATATGTCATAAAAGCGCCTGCGGGTTACGGTATTCGTTACAAAGAGTATAATCTGCCCAAAGGAGTTGTGAAAACAAAGGAAGATGGTAAGGATCTTTACACCTGGACACTTTCTGATTTGCCGGCCCGAAACTACGAACCAATGGCTTCGTTCAGGGCCCCCGCATACCCGTTGGTGCGGGTGGTTTCCACTGCTTTTGCGGTAGGGGAATCGCGCGGTTCGGCCGATAGCTGGCGCAATCTAGGTATGTGGGCTTCGGAGCTTATAGCGGGCAAAGATCAGTTGCCGGAGGCTACTGTTGCCAAAATGAAAGAGCTTACCTCATCGTGCAAAACGGTGCCTGAAAAGGTAAAGGTTATTTATGAATACATGCAAAAGAAGACCCGGTATGTGAGTATACAGGTAGGCATCGGAGGCTGGCAGCCCTTCCCGGCAGAAACGGTAGATCGCCTGTCGTATGGCGACTGTAAGGCATTGACCAATTACACCAAAGCGCTGTTGTCGGCTGTTGGTATTCCATCTTACTACACATTGGTGAGAGCCGGGGCATCGGGTAGTGTAATCGATGATGCATTCCCCTCGAGCCAGTTCAACCACGTAATTCTTTGTGTGCCTGTGCCCAAAGATACGCTTTGGCTGGAGTGTACCAGTCAGCGGTCGCCCTGTGGTTTTAATGGCGATTTTACCGACGACCGTATGGCGCTGCTGGTGGACAAAGAAAACAGCCGGTTGGTGCATACCCGGGTTTATCCGGCATCTCAGAATCGTACATCGCGCGTGTGCCGGGTTGCACTGGCCGACGAAGAGTTGGGGAAAGCGGAGGTGAAAACTTCCTATTCGGGTCTTGCATACGACGATGTCTCCTCTGTTTATTATGCCGATGCTGCCGATAAACCCCGACTAATCAGTCAGAAAATACATTTGCCATCATTTACATTAGCCGGATTTTCATATACGGAGCGTCGGAGTGAGACGCCTGTTTTTGACGAGAAACTGAGTTTGGATATCCGGAATTACATGCGCAAAACCGGCGAAAGCCTGTTGTTGCCTGTTAATTTTCTCAACCGGCTCACCTCGTTGCCCGATAAGGTTCGGGGGCGCAGGTCACCGATGTCTATCCGCCGGGCTTGTATCGAAACAGATACGGTGGTTTATACATTGCCGAAAGGGTTTGTTGTAGAGGCATTGCCTGCTAAAGCCGAATTGAACACAGCCTTTGGTCGCTATGTGTCTCACACAACCGCGTCGGGCGGGAGCATCACTTACGTTCGTAGTTTCGAGCTATACAAAGGCGATTTTCAGGCAACCGATTACAAATTGTTCCGGGATTTTCTCGAGCAGGTATCGGCCAATGATGCTGCTGTGGTGAGTCTCAAGTCTACGGCAAACGTTAGTGCGGCAAACCCGTAAAGATATATTTGCGGTATTGTTGTTATTTATCCACTCTTGTTCTGTTCGATTTGTGAATTAAGTTGTGTAAATTTGCATCCGAATACAAAACAAACAGAGGATTAAGATATGAAAATTGGCGTAATACAGCAGAGTAACGGTGCAGATATTCAGGCAAATAAAGAGAAACTAAAGCAGAATATCCGGTCGTGTGCCGCGCAGGGCTGTAGCCTGGTGGTGCTGCAGGAGTTGCACAACGGGCTCTATTTTTGTCAGACGGAAGATCCCGCCGTGTTTGATCAGGCCGAAACAATCCCCGGCCCCTCTACCGAAGAGTTTGGGGCATTGGCGGCCGAACTGGGTGTGGTGGTTGTGCTTTCGTTGTTTGAGAAACGTGCACCGGGCTTGTACCACAATACGGCAGTTGTGCTCGATGCCGATGGCTCTATAGCCGGGAAGTACCGCAAAATGCACATTCCGGATGATCCGGCTTACTACGAAAAATTCTATTTTACACCCGGCGATTTGGGCTTTGAGCCGGTGCAGACCTCAGTGGGCAAACTGGGAGTGCTGGTTTGCTGGGATCAGTGGTATCCCGAGGCTGCCCGCCTGATGGCGCTGGCCGGGGCCGAAATACTGATTTATCCCACCGCGATTGGATGGGAATCGACAGATGCTGCCGACGAAAAGCAGCGTCAGCTGGATGCCTGGGTGATTTCGCAACGGGCCCATGCTGTGGCCAACGGGCTACCGGTGGTTTCGTGCAACCGGGTTGGGCACGAGGCAGATCCTTCGGGGCAGACCAACGGCATCCTGTTTTGGGGCAACAGTTTTGTGACTGGCCCGCAGGGAGAGTTGCTGGCTCAGGCCGGAAACTCAGATGAAGAGATTCTGCTGGTGGATATCGATAAAAAACGCACTGAGGCTGTTCGCCGCATGTGGCCCTATTTCCGCGACAGGCGGATAGATGCTTACGACGATATTATTAGAAGATACCGGGATTGATTTCTGTTTCCAATCGCAAGCATTCAGGAACAACACCAAATCGTCGAAGTCCGTGAAAGCCAACTCACGGTATGCGATAAGATAGAAGAAATGATAGCCTCTGGATTGCAACAGGCAGATGCGTTGAGGCAGAGTATGTTGGATAGGGCGTTTGAGGGGTGATTGGTGTAAGGAAACAATAAAACAAATTAAATCCAATGAGCAATCTACAAGCAAATGAATATAAACCTTTCGAAGCGATAAAACACCTTTCGGAGGATGGATTGGAGTTTTGGTATGCCCGCGAATTGGCGGTGGCGTTGGAGTATGTGCAATGGCGCAATTTCGAGAAAGTACTACAACGGGGAATTCTCGCATGCAAAAATAGCGGCTACGACCTTGTAGACCATTTTGCTGAGGTCAGCAAAATCGTTGAAGCGGGTGCTACTTCAAAACCAATCACTGATTACAAATTGACCCGTTATGCCTGCTACCTGATTGTGCAAAATGGCGATCCGCGTAAAGAAGTTATTGCGTTGGGACAGACTTATTTTGCTATTCAAACACGCCGACAAGAAGTGGCTGATTATTTTAATCAGTTGGACGAAGACAACAAACGGCTGGTAATCAGAGGCGATATCAAACAATGGAATCAGATGCTTGCCGAAGCCGCTCACAATGCCGGGGTTATCAGTAACGAAGAATATGCAACTTTCCAAAATGCCGGTTATATGGGGCTTTACGGTGGTATGAAAGTAGAAGATATCCACAGAAATAAAGGGTTGAAAAAGGCAGATAAAATTTTGGATTTTATGAGCAGTACGGAGTTGATTGCCAATTTGTTTCGCATATCATAAACCGAGGATAAATTAAAAAAAGACAATATCTCTAATCCTGATGATGCCAACGAAACGCATTTTATTGTAGGGCGTGAGGTGCGTGGAACTATCGAGCGGGTTGGCGGCACTATGCCCGAAGATTTACCTGTTCCCCAAAGAAGTATTTCGGATATAGAGCGGGAGCAACTAAAGAAGTTGAAAAACAACAATAAACTAATGTTAGACGAATAAAAATGAGCAACAACACTTCCACCATTGTATCCAAAGTCTGGTCGTTAGGCGTGATTATGAAAAAATGAAATACAAATTAGTTATTACCATATTGACAATGACATTTAGTATCAATGGGAAATCTGTGACAATAAATGAACCCATATTGACACAACAATTGCGTCTTGACAGTTTGTCACAAAAACAGAAACAAGACTCACAACCGATAATTGATATTATACTCGAAACTGAAAACTTTAAATTGTATGGGGATACTACAATTGAAAAAGACAAAATCTCGTACGCTTCATTTAGATTTGAACCATACATTAGTTTTAATGACTTTCCAGTAGGGTTAATTGACAATAGAAAATATGCAGAACTTGATATAAAATCAAACAAAGGCGCAAATTACTTTCAGACAAGACTAAGAGAAGGATATCGTGCTGACACAGCAAATTTTGCTGGACACTATACATTTGTGTTTTGGGGTTGTGGTTCTCCTTGTCAAAGCAGTATGCTCATTGACAGAAAAACCGGAAAAATTTACAATGCACCAGAAGCTTCATTAGGTTATGATTTTAGGGTAAACAGCAGAATGCTAATTGTAAATCCACCTGACTCAAATGGTTTCTATGACGACTGTGCGTATTGTAAACCAATTATTTACATTTTCGACGAGCGAACTAAAACATTTAAAGAAAAACAACCAAAATAACTACGCCTAATACATAGACTATTTTGATTTAATGCAAAAAAAAAAATCGCAATCCAACAGAAGAAATAGGTCTAATCTGTTTGATTGCGATGTCTTTATTTAATCTCCCGGCTTTCTATCCGATATTCTTAATCTTCTGAATAGCGTCGTCTTTTGCTTTTTCGAAGCGCGAAACCAAATCGTTGATGGTCTCCTTTACCGATGTGATTTTGGGAGCCAGATAAGCGTTGCTGCCGGCAAAAGCATAGCCATTGTCCATATTGCCTTTGTAGGCATTGTAGAGGGCCACGATGATGCAGTAAGGACTTTTCTTGTAGTCGCAGGTGCGCAGGCACTGGTAGGGGCACGATTTGGGGACAGTCAGCCCGGCTTTCACCTTTTCCAGGAATCCGTTTTTAAGAGCACGGCCCGGCATTCCCACAGGGCTTTGAATGATTTCCACATCATTCTCTTCGGCTTTTACATACGATTCTTTGAATTTGATATCAGCATCGCACTCGTGCGTGGTCACAAAACGGCTGGCAATCTGAACGCCTTTAGCGCCCATTTCCATGATTTTGTACATGTCTTCGCCCGTGTATATTCCGCCTGCGGCAACCACAGGTATTTCCTGACCGTATTTGGCTTCGAACACAGCAACCTCTCTCACTACTTCAGGAATCAGCTGCTCCAGAGAGTACTCCGGGTTGTTGATCTGATCGTTTTTGAAGCCAAGGTGTCCACCCGCTTTCGGGCCTTCCACCACCACCATATCCGGCAGATAGTCGTAGAGGCTTTTCCACTTTTCGCAGATCAGTTTGGCTGCCCTTGCCGAAGATACGATGGGAACCAGTTTGGTGGTGCAGTCCGGTGTTCTGAATTTGGGTAAATCCAGAGGCAATCCGGCACCGGCAAAAATAACATCTGCTTTTTCGGCGATAGCCGTTTTCACCATATCACCGAAGTTGGTGAGTGCCATCATGACATTCACGCCTATGATACCCGAAGTCTTTTCTTTTGCTTTTCTGATCTCTTCTTTAAGTCCGCAAATGCAGGCTTCCATATAATCTTTTGCGGAGTTGCGGTAGATTAAACCCAGTCCGGCGCACGAAATAACGCCTACTCCACCTTCGTTGGCCACTGCCGAAGCGAGGCCGGATAAAGAAATTCCGACACCCATACCCCCTTGAATGATGGGTACTTTGGCGGTAAGATTTCCAATTTTTAATGCGTTCATAAATCCATTTTAAATAAAACCAAGCAAAGTTACGTATAAAAAAGAGATTTGATGGATTGTAGCGCATCACACCCCGTATATTTAACTTAAATCGGTCTTAATTGAACCCGATTTATGTATTTTTATATCGAATTGTTATCCGAATGCGACAATGTTTTTGCAAATCACGAAAGGAGATGGTATAAATCCGGAATCCGGAATGCTTTACAAACTGCTTTTATTTTGAATAAAAAAGGTGAAAAACAGGGTGTTTTGAGATTAATCTGTTTGTGAATAAATGAATTTTATCAGATTGTTGGTCGAAATGTTAATTAATTCCACAATGTTTGCTATATTTGCAAAAAGCATTTTTTCAGAACCGGTAAGAATTTGTAATCAAATGAAGACACCTGTACAAAAAACGGTTGCAGACAGTATAATAGATACGTTTAATTTAGTCGATTTTGGCAAAGCCACTATCCGCGAGGTGGTCGCTATTGCGTCGCAAATAGAGCAGGAGAGTGGGGTACCATTTATTCGTATGGAGATGGGTGTGCCCGGTCTTCCGGCGGCAGCGGTGGGCGTATCGGCCGAGATAGCGGCGTTGGAGAATGGGGTAGCATCGGTGTATCCGGTTATCGACGGATTGCCGGCACTGAAATCGGAGGGAGCCCGTTTTATCAAAGCCTTTGTAGATGTGGATGTGGCGCCCGGTTGTGTGATTCCCGTGGTGGGATCGATGCAGGGCACCTTTACCTCTTTTCTGGTGTGTGGGCAACTGGATGCCCAAAAAGACACGATATTGTTTATCGACCCGGGTTTTCCTGTTCAGAAACAGCAAATTACCGTTCTGGGTTACAAATACGAATCGTTTGATGTATATGATTACCGCGGAGATAAGCTGGCCGATAAACTCGGGAGTTATCTGAAAAAAGGGAATATTGCTGCCATTATCTACTCAAACCCCAATAATCCAAGCTGGGTATGCCTCCGGGAGGAAGAGTTGGAAATAATCGGAACCCTGGCCACCCGGTACGATGTGGTGGTATTGGAGGACCTGGCCTATTTTGCTATGGATTTCAGGCAGGATTTGGGGCAGCCGTTTGTGCCTCCGTTTCAGCCCACAGTAGCCCGATATACCGATAATTATGTTTTGCTGATTTCCGGGTCCAAGGTATTCAGTTATGCCGGGCAGCGCATTGGTGTAGTAGCCATCTCTCCCCGTTTGTATCACCGCGCTTTTCCCGGTCTGACGCAAAGATACGGTGGCGGAACATTTGGTACTGTGTTTGTGCACAGAGCTTTGTATGCTATTTCATCGGGTGTCAGTCACTCTGCGCAATATGCATTGGCAGCCATGTTTAAGGCGGCTTCGGATGGTCTGTTTCCATTTGTAAATGATGTGAAAGAGTATGGTCGCAGAGCCCATTTGATGAAGGAGATTTTCCTACGCAATGGTTTTCGCATTGTTTACGACAAAGACCGGGATGAAGATATAGCGGATGGTTTTTACTTTACGGTAAATTATCCCGGAATGACCGGTGGCGAACTGATGCGGGAATTGATATATTACGGCATCAGTGCCATTTCTCTGGCTACAACAGGTAGCCAACAGGAGGGTTTGCGGGCCTGTGTGTCGTTTATCCGCGACGAGCAATATGCGGTATTGGAGGAGAGATTGAAGCTTTTTGCAGAGAACAACAGACATAAAGCTATTGTACAGGAATAATTATCAGCATGAATCAATATAAGAGCCAGACTATCACTTCTTTGCTGCAATCGGCCACGGCACTATATCCCGACGATGTCGCGGTGAAGGGCACCGGGTTTAGTTATACATACCAGCAGTTTTATGCGGCGGTTATCCGTTTTTCGGTGCAGTTGGAGCAGGCCGGAGTGAAGCGTGGCGAACCTGTCGGAATCTGTCTCGACCGCTCAGCCGAAATGGTGGTGGGTATATTTGGCATATTGCAACAGGGGGCTGTGTATGTGCCGGCAGATCCGTCTCACCCGATAGAGCGGGTGCGTTCTGTCTTTCAGGATGCCTCTGTGCGGTTTGTGGTGACGACCAACGAATATGCCGGGTTTGTGAAAGAGCTCGGTTTTGTGCCTTTAATCCCCGATATTGATACGGTATCTCCGGTGGAATCTGCCGGTTTGAGGGTAGAGCCCGAAGATAACGCTTATATATTATTTACAAGTGGATCAACCGGAAAACCAAAGGGGGTAATGATTGCCCACCATTCGGTTGTCAATTTAGTTACCTATATTCAAAACAGATATCCGCTGGCCAAGGGCGATGTGGTGCTGTTGAAATCGCCCTATACTTTCGATGGCTCTATCTGGGAGCTTTTTGGTTGGCTGTTGATGGGCGGAACGCTTTGTGTAGCCAATCCCGGAGACGAAAAAGATCCCGCGGCACTTGTCAGGCTGATAGAAAAAGAGGCTGTCAGTTTTCTCTTCTTTGTGCCTTCGATGCTGAGCTCATTTCTCGATTATTACGAGACGGTTGCCTACCGGCAACAACTGCCCTCTCTCAGGTGGGTTTCGGTAGGAGGGGAGGTTTTGCCTGTTGCGCTGGTGGAGCGGTTCTATTCGCTCTTTGATGGCGACAGGGTGAAGCTTATCAATGTGTACGGGCCTACCGAAACGACAGTTTATGCCACCACCTATTTGTGCGATCCGCATCGCCAATATACCAAAATACCTATTGGTGAGGCTGTTGATAATGACTTTGTTTATATATTGAACGAGAACCTGCAGCCGGTTGCACCCGGTGAAGAGGGCGAAATATGCATTGGCGGAGCAGGTGTTGGTACCGGTTATCTGAACAGGCCCGAACTCACCGCTGAGAAGTTTGTGCCCGACACCGTTTCGGGCCGTGGAATGATGTACAGAACCGGCGATATCGGACGTGAACCCGAAAAAGGATTGTTCGACTTTATCGGCCGTCGCGATTTTCAGGTGAAGTTGCGTGGCTTGCGTATCGAAATCGGCGAGATTGAATATGCTTTGTTGCAAAATACATCTGTAAAAGAGTGTACGGTACTTTTTTCGAAAGACAGGCACGGAGATGATTGTCTGGTGGCCTATCTGGTTCCCTACAAATTTCCGGATGTGACGTCTCCCGATTTGTTCGTTTTGCCCGATGAGGCATTCATTTCGGAAATAAGTTCCGGACTGAGCCGCTATTTGCCGGCTTATATGATACCGGCAGAATGGGTGTTGTGCCGCATTTTTCCGCTCACAGATAACGGTAAGGTAGACCGGAAGGCGCTTCCGAACATGGTGGATTTGGCACAGGATCAGGTAGATAAACAATTCTCGCCTCAAACCGATGCAGAAGAAAAAATATATGAAATCTGGAAATCCGTATTGGGCCGGAATGCCATACGGGACGATGAAGATTTCTTTGCCGCAGGTGGGCATTCGCTCAAAGCCGTGCAGGTGATAACAGCTGTAATCAGGCAGCTGGGGTGCGAAATACCGCTGAAAGAGTTTTACGGAGGAGTGACTTTGCCCGCCATGTGCAGATGGGTGGAGGAGGCTTTGCCGCATGCGCTGCCGGTGGCCGGAATCTCTATTCTGACAGATGATGAGAGACGGGAGTATCCTGTAACTCCGGCTCAAAATGAATTGTGGGTATTGCATTCGATGGATTCGACCGGACTGGCGCACAATATTCAGATTGAATTTGCAATCAAAGGAGATATCGATTTAGATAAATGGCTGAATGCTTTGCGTCAGACTATTGCTCATGAAGAGGTTTTTCGTTCTACTTTCCCGGTGGGCGAAAGCGGGCCGGTTCAGTTGATACACGATGAGTGTGTTTACGATGTGCCTTTTACTGATTTGTCCGATTGTGATTTGTCGCAAAAAGAGCCGGAATACAAAAAACTGTGTAAAGAAAATGGCAATAAACGATTCTATCCGGATATGTTGCCGCTCTTCTCATTCAGGCTCATTCGCTATTCGTCTGATGAATATCGCTTGCTTATGGCTATTCATCACCTTATATTTGATGGTTGGTCTTTGCAGCTGTTTATGGCCGAATGGAGGTTGCATTATCTGACCGGAAAAGGGACAAAGTCTTTATATCGCCCCGGCGATTATGCCCTCTGGTTGAGAGAGAATTTGTCTGTAGAGTTGCAGAACCGGGAGTTAGATTATTGGCAAAATGTATTGAAGGGCATTACTCCCCGGCTGAATCTGCCGCACAAACCTACCGCAAATAAGGCCGAAGCCGGTAAAATTGGCGCCCGCTTTTGGTGGACAATTCCGGCTCGTCCGGCTGAGCAACTGGATGCTCTGGCGCTTTCTGCCGGAGTAACACCTTTTGTTGTTTTTCTCACTGCGTATCAACTTGTTTTGGCCGAAATTTCCGGTCAGCGGGATATTGTGGTGGGAACGCCGTTTGCCAACAGAAAGCACCCGATGCTCGAGCGTATTATCGGCTACTACACCAACATGGTTTCGTTGCGCACGAAATTCTCTGCAAATGATACAGTGGATTCTCTTCTTGCGCAATGTAATGAGACCGCAATTCAGGCATTTTCTCACGCTGCCACACCGTTTGGAGAGGTGGCTAAATCGTTGAGATTAAAACCGCTCAAGGGAGTTCACCCGGTTTTTCAGTCGATTTTTGTGATGCAGAACTGGCCACATAACGACAACGATTTCGGGAATGCCGTGATGACACAGCGCGAAATTGGAAATGACTCGTGCAAAACAGACCTGATGCTGAATGCCGAAAAACGGGGGGATATCTATGAGCTTTGGCTCGAGTACGATTGTGCCCTGTTTGATGAGGAGTTTGCCCAAAGATTATCTGCCGGGATAAACAGAACGCTGGATGCTTTTATGCAAAGTCCGGATACGCCGGCAAATGATCTGCTTATGCAGCTCGAGCCGGTAGTACAGCCCCCCACATACCGCTCCTGCATGGTTGTGGGAGATGGTTCTCTGCTGATGCAGTGTGTGGATATTTTGCAGCAAAAAGGTTTTTCGGTACTCACTGTCGTTTCTTCCGATGAGGCGCTGAGGGAGTGGGCTCAAAAGCTTTCCCTGCCTTTTTATACGTCATTAAAAGAATTATCGGTTTTCAGACCGGTCGATTATATATTTAGTATCAACAACGGGTTTATTCTGAAAAAAGAGTTTACCTCGCTGGCCCGACACCACGCCATCAACTACCACGACTCGCCACTGCCGCGCTATGCGGGTATGTATGCTACCAATCAGGCAATTCTGAACAATGAGAAGACGCATGCAGTGACGTGGCACGAAGTGGTGGATGAAATAGATGCCGGAGATATCTTTGTTCAGGAAAAAGTAGTGATCAAATCCGGCGATTCGGCTTTTACGCTCAATTCCCGTTGTTTCGAGGCAGCAGTCAGAAGTTTTTCGGCCATGCTTGATCAGATTGTAGCCGGAACGCTCACATCATACAGGCAGGACTTTTCGAAGAGAACGTATTACGGTTTGTCAGACAGACCCGCCTCCGTTGGTTTCCCCGACTGGGCATCTCCCGTCGAGAGCCTGCGTCCTCTGCTGCGGGCTTGCCATTTTGGAGAGCATTTCGACAATGAGTTTTTGTTGCCCTCTGTTTTGATCGGCGGAAAGCTCTTTTTTCTCACTCAATCGGAGCCCTTAAAGGGAAGTTTTGCCGGAAGCGGGATGGTGTTTAAACACAAAGACCAATGGGCTTTCGGATGCCTCAACGGTTGTATTGTTATACAACAACTATACGATGCTGCCGGCAATGAAATGAATCCGGATCAGTTTCTCGCTCCGGGCATGCGCATTGAACGCCCCGGGCAGGAGTATCTTACTTATCTTTCCGGCGGTTTTTCCCGCTGGATTAAACACGAGCCATTTTGGCGCAACACGCTGCGGTCGGCAGAGTTTCTGCAGGTGCCGTTTGTGTCGGAGTTGATGGAGGATTATGTCAAAGACGAGTGGCTCAGACTTCCGTCTGCGCTGGTTGCCGACATCAGGAAGCGCTGGCCGGAGTATAGTCTGGTCGAGTGCACGGCTGTTTTTGTAGCCTCATTTATGCTTCGGCTCAGTGGTAAATCGGAGGGGACTATCGGATTTGTGCCATCCGGATTGGGGCAGATTGCCCATGAATCTAAACAATATTGGTCGGGTTGGTTGCCATATACCGTTTCTCTGGATGGAGAAAAAAGTTTGTCGCAGCTTTTCGAAGAGCGAATCAGCCGGATAAAGATATTACAGAAAAAAGGAACTTTTACCTCAAATTTGCGCTTACGCTATCCATCGTTGAAGGGAGAAGCATCATCTATCCCCTCCATTTTTGTGGTGCAAAAAGGCGAAGCGCTCAATCTGCCTGCGGAGAATGGACTTCGGGTCGTTTTCGAGGTGGATGAGAATGCGGTTCGAATTTGTGGTCTATCGAAGCCAATTGTCGATTCCTTTATTTCGGTTGTTATTCATGTTTTGACCTCCTCCGGCCAGAAATCGGGGGAATTGGCTATTTATAGTTCGCCTCTTCAGTCGCTGTTTCAGGCAAAACTGTGCGAGCCGGTGTGCATACCGGTTTTCCTGAATAATGTAATTGCGCAGTTTGAGGCGGTATGTACACAGTTTGGCTCTCGTGAGGCTCTCTACGACCGGGGCGAATCTCTGTCGTATCATTCTTTCAGACAAGAGGTGATTGCTTTGGCGGCCGAATTGCGAAAGAATGGAATCAATGAGGGGAATGTGGTGGCCATTAACCTGAGTAGAAATAAGCTCTATTTTACCGCACTGATGGCGGCATTGGGGTGTGGCGCGGCTTTTGTGCCTGTTGACCCCGGTTTGCCGGTAGATCGTCAGCAATTCATTGCTCAGGACTCAGGCGCCGATATTATATTGCACGAGGGGAGTCTTATCTGGGCCGATTTTAAAACCATCGATATAAATCGGGCTATTCACAATTCGCGGGTAGATCAACTGGTTGATAACCAATCTCTTTATCTGCCTTCGGAAAATGATCTGGCCTATATCATATACACAAGTGGTTCTTCGGGGAAACCCAAGGGGGTGAAAATATCGCACGGGGCGCTGGCCAACTTTATTTCCGGTGCACTCGGGCTGTATAACATAACGATGGAAGACCGGATTCTTCAATTCTCGAACCTTGGCTTTGATGCCTCCATCGAGGAGATTTTTTCGGCTTTCTGTTCGGGCGCATCTCTCTATCTGAGAACTGATAAAATGCTATCTCCACTCGATTTGATGCAATTCTCGGTGGAGCATAAGATAACGGTTTGGGATTTGCCGACAGCATTCTGGCGACAGGTAATCTCTATGCCGGAGTTTGCCGGGGAGTTTGGCGAGAGCTCGTTGCGACTGGTGATAATAGGAGGAGAGGCGGTAACCTTATCCGACTTTACCGCCTGGCGGGCTACTCGTCCGGGTCACCGCTTGTTTAATACTTACGGGCCTACCGAGACTACAGTGGTAGCTTTGGCCCATGAGCTGAAGGCCGATGATGTGTACACCGCCGTGGGAGTACCCATCGGTAAGCCACTGCCCGGGTACACGATTCAGATAGTCGATTTGTATAACCAGCCTTTGCCGGCAGGGGTGATAGGCGAATTGCTGATTGCCGGTAGGAGTGTGGCGCAGGGGTATGTGCGGGCCGAAGGGGTACAGGATGAGGTTTTCGGGGAAATAAAAGATGCCGGTTGTTGCTCTTTAAATTCATATAAAACAGGCGATTTGGTCGTAGCCGATACGAATGGGGTTGTTTACTACATGGGCAGAAAAGATGCGCAGGTTAAAATCAGAGGCTTTCGTATCGAGCCCGGAGAGATAGAGTCCAATATTCGTCGCCTCGAAGAGATTGAAGATTGTGCTGTGATACCATTTCAAAAAAAGAACGGCGAAAAGGCATTGGCCGCATTTGTGATTTCGGCCACTCAGTCAGAACCCGATTATGGGTTGATGAAGGAGAAGCTGTTTGCTATGATGCCGGCCTATATGGTGCCCGAAATCATAGAGACGATAGAGTCTGTTCCGCTCACCTTCAATGGTAAGGTTGATAAAAAGAGATTGCAAGCCAAGGCAGAGAAGCTATCCGCTGCCAAATCGGGATTTGCCGAAGATAGCGTCGAATTTATCAGTATGCTGAACTCCTTTGCCGAAACCCTGGAGCAGGAGCCTGCGGTGAAAGAAATTTCGGTCTATCTGCTCGATTTGGTTCGTAAACTGGCTGACGATAATACAATAATGCCGGGAGACGACCTGATGCACAGTGGTTTCGACTCGCTCAAGTTTATACGACTGATTGTGGCGCTCGAGAGGGATTATAATGTGCGGATATCGATTTCTGATATTTATAACAATCAAACTATAAATAGATTAGCACACCTGATTGCCGACTATCGCCCCCAGTCGTCGAGCGGTACTATTGTTTGCATTCGCAAGGGTAAAACGGGAATAACTCCCCTGGTTCTGATCTGGGGAGCCGGCCTTTATATATTTGAGTTTAATGATTTGGCCAAAAGAATTCACGAGGATATCCCTGTGTATGTTATGCAGGCACCTATTGTTGACGGGGCAATTTCTATTCCCGATTCTCTTGAAGAACTGTCTGCTCTCTACATTTCTGAGATTGAGAAGGTGGTGCCTTCTACAACCATTTGCCTGGCCGGATACTCGTTTGGTGGGTTTGTTGTATTTGAAATGGCAAAGCAGCTTTTGCAATCCGGTAGACTAAAAGCCGAAAAACTTCTTATTCTGGATACTAGTGCTCAGTTTGCTCAATACAAGGGTCAATTTAAATGGCTCTACAAAACATCTGTTATTCGTGCGAAACTGTGGTGGCTGATAACCCGAAGTCCGCTGAATCAATATCGGACCATTAAAAAGACGATCGAAGAACGGCGGCTGATTTACAAAATAAAAAAACGCAATAAGGCCGAAGCTGTAGCCGGAGCTGTAGCCGGAGCCAGAACTCAACAGGAGCTTGAATTCAACGATTACCTCTATGTGTGGTCGGCGGCTCAGATCCAGAGGTACATAATAGAACCGGCAGATGTAAAAATCTGTTTGCTCACTTCGGAGTCGCATCTCAAGTTTGGCGGTTTGTACATGGGCTGGAAGAAGTACGCCCTGAAGGGTGTTGAGCCTTTCTATATTCATACGTTCCACGCCGATCTGTTTTTGGATGAAAATATCAACCAACTGGCGGGCTGGATTCATTCTCACATACTTCCCACTCCATCGAAAGAATGAATATGAATCTTCTTCAGGTGAATTGGGTAAGAGGTGACGAAGTAGTTGTGCCGGACAATCAGAATTTGTTTGTTTTTTACGGCGATAATTCGTCTGTTCTGCCTTTTCACTGGCCTGATTATCTGACTGATAAAGAGATGCAGACGATGGGGGGGCATGCCTCTTCTTCTGTCGGCAAAATCCGCGGAATGGCACGTGCATTTTTGCGGTACTATTGTGCTCTGTATTTGCAGAAGCCGCCTTTGGAACTGATTTTTCATACAACTGAATCCGGCAAACCCTATCTCCCCGGATGCGGTTTGCATTTCAATGTCTCCCATACAGATTTCTCTTTCCTTATCGCATTTGCCACAAAACAGCCGGTTGGAATCGACCTCGAAAGGCCCTTCCCCAGTCCCGATTTGCCGGATGTAATGGCGTATGCTTTTTCGGCGGCGGAGATTGAATTTGTGCAAAGCGGAGATGACACGACCAGCCGTTTTTATACGATCTGGACAGCCAAAGAGGCATATCTGAAGGCAACCGGCAGCGGGCTGGTTGATCATTTGCCGGAGGTTGACCTATTGGCTTCCGGAGAGGCGCAATCAGCTATATCCCGGTTTCGGTTTCATTCCTTTTTCTCTCCCGGTGGTGAAATCGGGTGTTTGGTTTCGGGTCGCAGTGATACCGAAATCTGTTTTTATCATTTATCTGCCGCATCTGCTTTTTGATTTCCTCCTTTTGATGGTGCCTGTCCCATTCATACTACCTTTTTTTGGGCGCTCATCCATTTTCCCTTCAATTCATTATAAACATATCGCAGAAAAAATTTACCTTTGTAGCTTGCATTGGAATATGTTGTTTGAAACATATTTTTACCAATCACAGAATTACCCATAAACGTTCAGAATAATGGAAAATATTAATTGGTCAGAATTGTCTTTCGGTTATATCAAAACAGACTGCAATGTAAGATGTACCTGCAAAGATGGTGTGTGGGGGGAATTGGAATATACCGATTCGGAATTCATCCCGATGCACATGGCGGCCACCTGCCTGCATTACGGGCAAGAGGCTTTTGAAGGATTAAAAGCTTTTCGCGGAGCAGACGGAAAAATCCGTGTCTTTCGTATGGAAGAGAATGCAAAACGCATGCAAAGTACCTGCGACGGTATATTGATGGAGAAATTTCCTATCGACCGCTTTTGCGAAGCGGTGAAAGGCATTGTGAAAAAGAATGAACGTTTTGTTCCACCTTATGGCAGTGGGGCATCTTTGTATATCCGCCCTTTGATAATTGGAACCAGTGCCCAGGTTGGTGTGAAACCGGCTCGCGAATACATGTTTCTGATATTTGTAACTCCTGTTGGCCCCTATTTCAAAGAGGGATTTAAGCCTACACCAACCGTAATACTTCGCGAGTACGACCGTGCTGCGCCCCTCGGAACCGGCAAATACAAAGTCGGTGGAAACTATGCAGCCAGTCTGACAGCCGGCGAAAAAGCGCATGCCCTGGGTTATTCGATGGTGCTCTATCTGGATGCACGTTACAAGAAATTTATCGACGAATGCGGTCCTGCCAATTTCTTCGCAATCAAAGACAATACCTACATTACACCCAAATCGGAATCTATTTTGCCCTCTATCACCAACGATAGTCTGATGAAGTTGGCACAAACGATGGGAATAAAAGTGGAGCAGCGACCTATACCCGAAGAGGAGCTCGCTACATTCGAAGAGGCGGGTGCCTGTGGTACAGCGGCTGTGATTAGTCCTATTTTGCGTATCGACGATTTGGCTGAAAATAAATCGTATGTATTCTCCAAAGATGGCAAAGCCGGTCCGGTGTCTGAAAAACTATACAACAAGCTTCGCGCCATTCAGCTCGGTGAAGAGCCTGATTTGTTTGGCTTTAATACGATTATAGAATAAATCTTTGTATTGAATTTTACCTCATCTATTTTAAAGAGAGAGAGGAGTGTTTTCGATAAATTTTTATATCTTTGTATCCTATTCAAACAAATTAATGATTAAACAACTGTAAAATTTATGAAGACGTATCTAGTAACAGGGGGTGCCGGATTTATCGGAGCAAATTATGTAAAACTGATTTTAGAAAAACATACAGATATCTTTGTGATTGTGCTGGATGCACTCACTTATGCAGGCAATCTGGGCACTATTGTGAGTGATTTGGAAGATCCCCGCTGTACTTTTGTAAAAGGTGACATCTGCGACAAAGAGTTGGCTGATGAGCTGTTTTCAAAATATGATATCAATTATGTAGTGAATTTTGCGGCTGAAAGTCATGTGGACAGAAGCATCGAAAACCCGCAATTATTCCTGATCACCAATATATTAGGAACCCAAAACCTGCTGGATGCGGCTCGCAAAAGCTGGGTGACCGGAAAAGATGAGAACGGATATCCTACCTGGAAAGAGGGGGTGAAGTTTCATCAGGTTTCGACCGATGAGGTATATGGCAGCCTTGGGGCTGAGGGTTATTTCATGGAAACCACTCCTCTCGACCCGCGCAGCCCTTACAGTGCATCGAAAACCGGCGCCGACCTGATTGTGCAGGCTTATGCCGAAACATACAAAATGCCGGTGACAACTACCCGTTGCTCCAACAACTACGGACCTTACCACTTCCCGGAAAAGCTTATTCCGCTGATTATCAAAAATATACTCGAAGGAAAATCGTTGCCTGTTTACGGCGATGGTACAAATGTGAGAGACTGGCTTTATGTGGAAGACCACTGCAAGGCTATCGATATGGTAGTGACAGATGGCAAAGTGGGAGAAGTGTATAATGTGGGCGGACACAACGAAAAGCAGAATATCGAGATTGTGAAACTGACCATTTCTACTATTCGCGACCTGATGGAGCAGAATCCGGCGTATCGCGATGTGTTGAAGAAGAAAGAGATGAAGGATGGCGAAATCAGTATCGACTGGATTAACGAAAGCCTGATTACCTTTGTGAAAGACAGACTGGGACACGATCAGCGCTATGCCATAGACCCAACCAAGATTAAAAACGAACTGGGCTGGTATCCCGAAACGATGTTTGCAGAGGGAATTGTGAAAACAATAAAATGGTACCTCGAAAATCAAAGCTGGGTGGAAGAGGTAACCAGTGGCGATTACCAGAAATATTACGACAGAATGTACTCGAAACGATAAAACAAAACCCCGCCTGCCGATTGGTAGCGCGGGGTTTCTTTTAATATGCGGGCTTTTGTTATCCTCTGAATTTATCGCGTTCGATATCTGCCATTACCAGTTTTATCTCTCCGTAAGAGTACTCTTCGCCCAATGCCTGTTTTATTTCTCCCAGACCACTGAACTTTGTGTCTGACAGAATTGATTTTATTTTGTTAATCTTTTGCGTGTCAACCAGTTTCTCTACATTCAACTCACCCTGAGCAACGTAGTGTGCCAGATGCCCCTCGATGGTGCTGTTTGTGACGCTGCGCTCCCGGGCAATCTCTTCCACCGTTTTGCCGGAGAGGAACAAATCGTAAGAGACCTTTTTCGTATCAATCTTTGGTGCTTTCTTTTTCTCTTCTACTTCGAATGATTCGTTTGAAATCTCCACCTCCAGATTGTTGCTTTGTCTGAATTTAATGATAATATCCAGAATCTCCCGGCCAAATGTTTTTATTTTTTGAGGCCCTATCCCGCTTATCTCTTTCAGATCGCGCACCGTGGTAGGCATAACCTTCACCAGCTCGGCTATCGATTTTTGCGAAAGCACCTGAAAAACAATCACACCCAACTCTTCCGCTTTGTCGTTGCGCCAGCCCTTGAGGATCTTGCCCAATGGGGTATCGGTGCTGCTGTTAATCTCTTTGCGATTGGCCTGTTTGGTGGGCGTATCTGCTATTGCGCCTTTGGCCCGGGTACTCAGGAAGTCTGCCAGTACGAATCTGTTTTTGCAGGAGTTGAGGCACAAATGTTTGATGTTTAATTCATTGGCTATTCTTAGGATAATATCGTTCAAAGACTTTTGCACAGCCTTGTTGTCGCTATCGGGCATCATCTCTTCGCTAAGTCTTTTGAGCAGTATGTTGTTTTTTTCGAGGTAATATACCGATGCTTTCTGTACCCTGTCCTGCAAAGCCGGATTGCTTTCTGTATCCGGATTCTCGGCAAATAATCTGTTTATTTGTGGCATAAATTTCTCGGCAACAGAAATGCAGTCTGTTTGTATGGTATCAATAACCTGACTTACTGCCGATTGAGGTGAACCTACAATGGCAGATGCATTCTCTTTCATCACTTTTAGCAAGGCGTAGAAAGAGCGTTGTATCGGTTTGTAGTCGAACAGCTCATGCAGCAATTCTATCTGAAAACGTTTTTTCGATTCATCCAGTGTAGCCTGGTCGGGCTCGTTCTTTTGCACCTGATCATTGAAGCCCGAGACTTCGTGGTCGCTGATAATGCTTTGCAGTCGGATGGGAGCGCCCAGCACCAATCCTTCCAGCGTTTTGCAGCGGCTGAGTGCCACATACACCTGACCGTGGGCAAAGGCACCCCCGGCAAAAATCATCGCTTTTTCGAACGTTAATCCCTGGCTTTTGTGAATCGTAATGGCCCAGGCCAGTTTCAATGGCAATTGAGTAAAAGAGCCAATTATACTTTCGGTAATCTCTTTCGATTGTTCGTCGATGGTGTATTTTGTATTGTCCCACTTCTCGGCTTTTACAGCGAAAGGTTCCTGAATATCTGCGCATTGTATCCAGATTGTCTCGTTTTCTACTCTGGATACAGTCCCGATTTTTCCGTTGAAATACCGTTTTTCCACCGACGAATCATTTTTGATAAACATCACCTGTGCCCCCACCTTGAAAATTAAACTCTTATCTGTGGGGAATGAAAGCTCCGGGAAATCGCCCTCAATTTTTGCCTCAAAACGATGTTCCATCAATCGGATGGAGCGCAGTTTGGTTTCGTTTATCTCCTGCGATTGGCGGTTGTGGGTGGTCAGGATGATGTATCCATCTTCTGTTTTTGGCTGAAAGTCAGGAATGTATCGTTTGTTCAATTCGTTGAGGGTGGCCGCGTTTAGTCGGTTCTCGCGAATCTGATTGAGGATATCTATAAACTTTTCATCATTCTGGCGATAAATATGCTTTAATTCAACCGAGATGTAATCTGTCTTTTGCAACGCCCGACTACCGAAGAAAAAGAGCGTGGAATAAAACGGACGCAGCAGACTCATATCCTCATCGCGCACAACCGGTGGCAACTGCTGCATATCGCCAATCATCAGCAGCTGAACACCCCCAAAGGGTTTGGTATTTCGGCGGTAACGACGCAGTACCTCATCGATGCCGTCGAGTAAATCGGCTCGCACCATACTTATTTCATCAATCACAAGGAGGTCGAGACTGCGTATGATGTTGATTTTCTCGTTGTTCATTCGAAACTCAAATCTTCCGGGAGCTGCATTTCTTGTGTATCCGCTACCTTCGTCAGCCGGCAATATCGGGCCAAACGGCAATTGAAAAAAAGAGTGGATGGTTACGCCACCTGCATTGATTGCCGCCACACCGGTGGGGGCCACCACAATCATCCGCTTCAGAGAGCTCTCTTTGAGGTTGCGCAGAAAAGTGGTTTTACCAGTACCTGCTTTTCCGGTCAGAAAAATATTCCGGTTGGTGAACTGTATAAAGTTTTTTGCTAATTCAATCTGCTTGTTTACGAACATATCCATATTCTTATCTTCCTGTGTTGTTTAAACGCTGTTTAAAGGGTCGTTAATTCCCATTTTGTGCAAAAATGAAAAAAGAACTTTCCGGGCGACGAAGTTAGTAAATAATTTTTATTTGAGTATCTAAATCTCTGTTTTTTCGCTTCTGAGGTTTAAATATTGAGTCTCCGGGTTGTTGATTACTCATTATGATAAAAAAGACTAACGGATGGGTATAAATCTGAATTCATATACAACAAAACCCTATCTTTGCGTTATAACGTGAAAACAAAACAGATGAAGCCCTTTTTCCTCCAGATGGTTGATTTGGCCGGCCAGTACAAGGCTATCCGCGAAGAAATGAACAACGCTATACAGGATGTACTAAACAGTTGTGCATTTATCAACGGCAATAACGTGGCCGGGTTCGCCGAAAATCTGGCCAAATACCTTCATTCAAAATTTGTTATTCCCTGCGCAAATGGTACCGACGCACTGCAAATAGCCTACATGAGTCTTGGCCTGAAACCGGGTGATGAGATAATTGTGCCTTCATTTACCTACATAGCGCCCGCCGAAGCGGCTGCTTTGCTGGGTCTTACTCCGGTCTTTGCCGATTCAGATCTGATGACATTTAATATAGATACCCGAAGTCTCGACAAGCTGGTTTCGCCCAAAACAAAAGCTATTGTGGCGGTTCATCTGTTTGGCCTGAGTTGCGATATGGAGGCCATTCTGGCATTTGCTCAAAAGCACAATCTCTATGTAATCGAAGACACTGCTCAATCGGTCAATGCCTCTTATCGCTTTTCCGATGGTCGCTCTATCCAATGCGGCACTATGGGGCATATCGGATGTCTTTCGTTTTTTCCGTCAAAAAACCTGGGTTGCTACGGCGATGGAGGCGCTATTTTGACGCAGGATGAGGAGCTGGCAAAACGTATCAAATCGATTGCCAACCACGGGCAGACGCAAAAATACGTACACGATACAATTGGCTGTAATTCGAGGCTCGACACACTACAGGCTGCCATTCTCAATGTTAAGCTTCGTTATCTGGATAATTATACACGAGCACGACAGTTGGCTGCCGACAGATACAACCGGCTTCTATCCGGCATTTCCGGCATCAAAACGCCTCAGATGTCTGTAAATCAACAATCTGTATATCATCAATACACCATTCAGGTAGAACCGTCGGACAGAGATGGACTGAGGCAGTTTCTGGCAGACGCGGCTGTGCCCACCATGGTTTATTACCCGATTCCCCTGCACCGGCAAAAAGCATTCGATGGACGTTGCCGGCTGGCTGACTCTCTTATTGGTGCCGAAAAACTTTCGTCGGTAGTTCTCTCATTGCCCATGCATACGGAGCTTACAGAAGCAGAGCAGGAATACATTTGCCAAACCATTCGAAACTATTACTCTTTGTCATAATTAATCGCTACTTTTGCCTTTTAAACAGAAAATACGATGCGAAAAACAATACTCACACTCTTTATTTTTGTTTGCTCATTGTCGGGTGTACTCGGACAAATCAATACCGAACGCGTAATGATAATCGGGCGTAATGCGCTCTATTTTGAGGATTATATTCTCTCTATACAATATTTTAATCAGGTTATAAAGGTAAAACCTTATTTGGCAGAACCCTACTTTTTCAGGGGTGTGGCCAAGTTGTATCTGGAGGATTATGTGGGCGCCGATGAAGATTTTACGTTGTGTATTGAGCGCAATCCATTTATTGTGAACGCCTGGCAATGCAGGGGAATAGCCCGCCAAAATCTGAAAAGGTTTAACGAGGCAATTGCCGATTACGACAAGTCAATCGAATTTGATCCCGAAAACAAAAATACGCTGCTCAACAAAGGTATTGCGTGCCAACAGGCCAGGAAGTACGATCAGGCCGAATCGACATTCAATCAGTTGATCTCCATGCATCCCCGTTTTTACAACGGATATCTGGCGCGAAGTGGCTTTTTGGCCGAAAAAGGAGACTCGGCCAGGGCATTTACCGATGCCGATAAAGTGATTCAACTGGATAAATATTCGTCGCAGGGTTTTGCCAACCGGGCTATGTTTTTCTATCAGACCGGAAAATACAAACAGGCGCTGTCGGATATGAATGAAGCTGTCAGGCTGGAGAGCAACATCAGCGGATACTACATCAACCGGGCTATTATTCGTTACTATCTCAATGATTTGAGGGGTACTATGGCCGACTACGACAAGGTTATTGAGATGGAGCCGCGCAACCGGATGGCCCTCTACAACCGGGCATTGCTGCGCACGCAGGTGGGCGACAATAACCGGGCTATCGAAGATTTCGACAAAGTGCTGCAACTGGAGCCCGACAACTATTTCGCGTGCTACAACCGGGCATTGTTGCGGCAGGAAACCGGCAATTACAAGGGAGCTGTGAGCGATTTCTCAAAGGTGCTGGCTCAATATCCCGATTTTCTGCCGGCATACTACGGTCGATCAGAAACGCGCAAAAAACTGCGAGACCTGAAGGGTGCCGAAAAAGATTTCTGGACTGCCGTGAAACTGGAGAAAGAGGCCGACAAGATACGCAAAGAGAAACGCAAAGAGGCTGATAAAAAGAACGACACGGCAGCAAAAGGAGACAAAACCCGCAAGGAATCGGATAAAAATATCAACAAATTCAAGAGTTTGCTGGTGGCCGACAATATAGAAACCGAATCGCCCAAATACAAAAACGAAAACCGGGGAAGAGTGCAGGATAAGAAAACAGATGTAGAACTGGATAAAATGTTTATTCTCACTTACTACGAAAAAGGCGAAAAGCTAACGCGTAAGAGTGGCTTCAGTGCTGCCATTGAGGCATTCAATAAAAGCCAGAAACTGACGCACAAACTGGTTATGACCAACGACGAACTGGCTCTTACAGAAGATAAAATAAAGGAGCACTTTGCCTCGATTGACGAATTGTCGAAAGAGCTGGAAAAACAAACAGACAACTCCGGCGTCTACTTTGCCCGTTCTATCGAATTTATGTTGGTACAGGATTTTTCGAGTGCCATGGAAGATCTTACCCGGGTTATAACCTATTCGCCCGAATCAAGTATTGCCTATTTCAACCGGGCAGTAATCCGATACAAACAACTCAAATACAAGCTTTCGTCTGACGAGGAGAAAGCCGAATTCTCTTTGGCTGAGAGCTTCTCGCTCAGCAATCTGAAACGGAACAACGCGAAGACAGATAAGGTATTTGGCGATGAAAAGTCGAAGCTGCAAATGGAATATGAGTTGATTATCAGAGATCTGGATGCAGTTGTTGCCCGTTTGCCCAAATTTATCTGGGCGTACTACAACCGCGGTAATGTACGTTGTCTGCAAAAAGACTATCGCTCGGCCCTGATCGATTACAACGAGGCCATTCGTATAGAGCCTGAATTTGCTGAGGCCTACTTCAACCGTGGCCTGGTTAATCTCTATCTGGGAAATAATGAAAATGGAATTTCAGATTTGAGTAAAGCGGGCGAATTGGGCATTGTGGGCGCTTACAATATCATTAAACGTATCAGCAACTAACCGGCCAATAGAGCGGATAGGCGGTCGCGGTCCCGACGGGGCATTTTCCGGATGACCTCCGAATACGAATGTTTAATCCATTGCTTCAGCCCGGATGCCGGCATCTCTCCCGTGATTTCGATGGTGTTCCAGAGCCTTTTGTTCATGTGGTAGCCCGGCGAAACGCAGCTGTATTTCTCGCGCAGTTCGATAGCCTGTTCGGGATTGCATTTCAGATTAACCCGTAAAGGCGTTTCGTCGAGGGTGGTGAGTGCAAACATTTTTCCACACACTTTAAAAACGATAGTCACATCGTCAAACGGAAACTCTTCTGTTGTTTCGGGGAAAGAGAGACAATAATCTCTAAGCTCTTCTATATCCATAGCCGGTATGTTTTCAATAGTTTACATACGAGTTTTCCAGCGGATAATTCATCCAGTCGCCGTTGAGTTCACCCGCGCTACGTACCCAGGTTCTGAATTTCGGATACGCATTCCAGAGCGCCACCTGCTCTTTGGGGTACATAAAGTGAAACGGCAGATCGAGAAACATAGGTTGATTGCCAATATCTTTATTCTTCAATGAAATATCGCCAAAGCTGGTGGTATAAGGAATTTCGTTTTGGCGGGTATTATTTATGATGACAAACTTAAACTTGTTGATGTCAACATTGTTTAGTTCTCCGGCTTCTGTCCCCCGAATTGTTACCTGTATTGTTTGGGCCCGTTTGGTTACATAATAGGTATTGATAAACAGACGTTCGTACGAAGAATCGAAACCACCCTCTACAAAAAGACTATTTAAATCATCCGTGATCGGGAAACAGGTGTGCTCTTCTCTGTCGATGGCAAACATATCGTTGTATTTGTAAACAGGGCGGTTGAAATCATTCTTTTCGACAAACATCTTGTAGAAAAAGAGACCTCCCGATACAGTTCCTTTCACCTCTTCGGGATAGACCGCCATGGCCCCGTACACAGAGAGATTGCCTACACCCATGGCCCGGGGAGTAATGCTGATGGTTACAGAGTCGATATAGGTTTGGGCCGTCAGTCGTACACGTTGGTTTCTGATGGTATAATCAAACACAATGTCGTTCATGTCGTAATCTCCGCCATAAGGATAGGTATCTTCGGCCACAACGGTGCCGTATCTGTAAAGCGCAGAGACAACCACGCCATCCGTTGAGGCATTCTTGAGCGTTGCCGGTGGTATGACTGTGAGTGTGTCGTTTTTCGAAACAATAAACCGGTAGGAGCCAACCGGAAGATTCAGCCCCAGCAAAACCCCTTTGTTGTTTCTGACATTCGACCCGGCGGTTGTTATATCAATTACTTCACTCTTTTTTATGGCATTCCAGGAAAAGGAGGCCGGCACACCCAATTCGGCCCAGGCTGTGCCAATGGCTGTTTTCACTGTGTCGCTGTTGTTGTTTGTTGTACTGCCTGTGATATCATCGTTGGTGGTGCAGGACGACAAAATGGATATCGAAAACAGCAGAATCAAAAAGGGGGAAAGTAATCTCATACATCATCAGGTTTCAGTGTAAATAATCAAATACAAATATAGAGATAAAATTTGCAAATCGATACATTACAACAGATATAATCGAAATGCGGATTTACAAGACGGGCGGATAAAAAGCATCCTCAATATGCTCGGGAATATAGGCCTCTCCCTGTTTCAGTACCGAAACCACATCGAATCGAACATCCATATTTATATTGAATATCATAATATAGTGGTGAGTTGCCCGTATTATCTTCCGAATCTTCTCGTTGGTTACAGCATCCCACGGGTTGCCAAAGTCGACCCTGTCGCGGGTTTTCACCTCAACCACAACGAGGGTATTCTCTTTTTCGGCCACAATATCAAGTTCCAGGCGCTCGATTTTCCAGTTCGTATGTCTGATTTTGTATCCTTTACGTATGAGCATTTCCCGGGCAGCTTCTTCTCCTTTTCTGCCCGTTTCGTTGTGTGCAGCCATGTTGTATTGTTTGATTTTATTCAAAAAAAGATGCTTCGGATACGAAATTGACGTTGTAAACGAAAGCGGTACTGCAAATGTAATTTTTTTTCTGTAAATTTGCACTCTCAAAAATAAAAACCTCATAATCATGCACGAAAAAATCATTATCCTCGATTTTGGTTCGCAAACCACGCAGTTGATTGGTCGAAGAATCAGAGAGTTAAATACCTATTGCGAAATTGTTCCTTACAACAAATTTCCGCAAGACGACTCAAACATCAAGGGAGTTGTACTCTCGGGAAGTCCGTTTTCGGTGTATGATGACAGTGCATTCAAGGCTGATCTGACAAATATCCGCAAAAAATATCCGGTGTTGGGTATATGCTACGGAGCCCAGTTTATAGCTCAAACGAGCGGAGGCAAGGTGGAACCCGCCAACTCCCGCGAATACGGTCGTGCACACATCACAACCCTTCATGCCGAAGATGCCCTGCTTACAGGTATTGAAAAAGGTGCACAGGTTTGGATGTCGCACGGAGATACAATTACAGCTATCCCCGAAACATTCAAAGTTATTGCCAGCACCGAAGATGTAAATATCGCGGCCTACCACGTAGAGGGAGAAGAGACCTGGGGCGTGCAGTTTCACCCCGAGGTATTCCACAGCATTTGCGGAAAACAAATTCTCGATAATTTCCTCTCTATCTGCGGATGCAAAAAAGACTGGACACCGGCCTCCTTCATCGAAGAGACTGTGAAAAGCCTGAAACAACAACTGGGCGATGATAAGGTAATACTTGCTCTTTCGGGTGGTGTCGATTCTTCTGTGGTGGCTGTTTTGCTCAACAGAGCTATCGGAAAAAACCTCACCTGTATATTTGTAGACAACGGCTTGTTGCGCAAAAACGAGTTCGAAAAAGTGCTCGAAGACTATGATCACCTGGGACTCAATGTAATAGGTGTGGATGCCAAAGAGAAATTCTACAGCGAACTGGCCGGAGTAACAGACCCCGAAGCCAAACGAAAAATCATTGGCAAAGGTTTTATCGACATATTCGATCAGGAAGCTAAAAAAATTGAGAATGTAAAATGGTTGGGACAGGGCACAATCTATCCCGATATTATCGAATCTATTTCGATTACCGGAACTACAATTAAGTCGCATCACAACGTAGGCGGTCTGCCCGAGAAGATGCACCTCAAACTGGTAGAGCCATTGCGCCTTCTCTTCAAAGACGAAGTGAGAAGCGTGGGTACCGCACTGGGCATGATGCCTCACCTCATCAAACGTCACCCATTCCCCGGTCCCGGACTGGGTATCCGTATTCTGGGCGATGTAACCCCCGATAAGGTAAGAATTCTTCAGGAAGCTGATGATATTTACATCACCGGATTGCGCGAATGGGGCTTGTACGACCAGGTTTGGCAGGCTGGCACCATTCTTTTGCCTGTTCGCTCTGTAGGCGTAATGGGAGATGAGCGTACATACGAAAATACAGTAGCTTTGCGTGCGGTTACCTCTGCCGATGCTATGACTGCCGACTGGGCACATTTGCCATACGATTTTCTGGCAAAAATATCAAACGATATCATCAACAAGGTAAAGGGTGTTAACCGCGTTGTGTACGACATCAGCTCGAAACCACCGGCTACCATCGAGTGGGAATAATAACGTATAGGAATATATTGTAATAAATGTAAGAAAAACGGTTTCTCTTTCAGGTGAAACCGTTTTTTTTTATTTGGGGTGTTTCTGAAATATGGGTTTGATACAATAATTGCCCTGTTTACAAACAATAATTAGTGTTATATGAACGTTTCCTATGTGGTTTGTTCCATGTGTAAATTGATAACAGATTATAATTGTGAGTAAGCAAAGAAGCCTCTTATTATTGGAAATGAATTGATTTTTTTTAACATCGATTGTGTTAAACGGTTGGGATTCATTTATAATTTTGCACTCACTTTTCGAAAACAGTATACACAGAACTAATTTAACCTGAAATAGTAGCAAGTCTAAACTTAAATAACATTATATAGGTATGAATCAATCAGTTGATATTAGAGCACTTAACGAGAAAATCGAGGCAAAAAGCTCGTTCGTTAACATGGTAACCATGGGCATGGACAATATGATTGTCGGTCAGAAGCATTTGGTGGAGTCGTTGTTGATCGGATTGTTGTCAAACGGTCACGTTTTACTGGAGGGTGTGCCGGGTTTGGCCAAAACGCTGGCCATTAAAACTCTGGCATCGCTTATCGATGCAAAATACAGCCGGATACAGTTTACCCCCGACCTTTTGCCCGCGGATGTGATTGGTACTATGATTTATAGCCAGAAATCTGAAGAGTTCCTGGTGAAAAAGGGCCCGATATTTGCCAACTTCGTATTGGCCGATGAGATTAACCGTGCTCCGGCCAAAGTACAAAGTGCTTTGCTCGAAGCGATGCAGGAGCGTCAGATTACCATCAGCGAAAAAACATATAAACTCGAAGATCCGTTTCTGGTATTGGCCACACAAAACCCGATAGAGCAGGAGGGAACCTATCCGTTGCCCGAGGCGCAGGTAGACCGTTTCATGCTGAAGGTGGTGATTGGTTACCCAAAGAAAGAGGAAGAGAAACTGATTATTCGTCAGAACATCGGCGCAGCAAAACCCGATCTGAAACCTATCCTCACTCCCAAAGATATCATCGAAGCCCGCGAAGTGGTGCGTGAAGTTTACATCGATGAAAAAATTGAACGTTACATTGTCGATATTGTATTTGCTACCCGTTTCCCCGAAGAGTACGGGTTGGGTAATCTGAAGAGCATGATTGAGTTTGGTGGATCGCCACGTGCTTCTATCAACCTGGCACTGGCTGCCCGCGCTTATGCATTTATCAAACGCCGTGGATATGTGATTCCGGAAGATGTGCGTGCCGTTTGTCACGACGTTTTGCGCCACCGTATCGGACTGAGCTACGAGGCCGAAGCCAACAACATGACTTCCGAAGAGATTATCAGCGAAATTCTGAATCGCGTTGAAGTACCCTGATGAATTTTCATCAATCCGTAACTAAAACCGAAATAATGGAAACAGCAGATATACTAAAAAAGGTACGCCAGATTGAGATTAAGACGCGTGGACTGACCAACAATATTTTTGCGGGGGAGTATCATACGGCTTTCAAGGGAAAAGGTATGGCCTTTTCGGAGGTGCGGGAGTACCAGTTTGGCGACGATGTGCGCGACATCGACTGGAATGTAACGGCACGCTACAACAAACCGTTTGTGAAGGTATTCGAAGAGGAGCGCGAACTGACGGTGATGCTATTGGTAGATGTGTCGGGTAGTCGCAATTTTGGTACATCCAATGTCACCAAGAAGGAGATGATGACCGAAATTGCAGCAACCATTGCTTTTTCGGCCATTCAGAATAAAGATAAAATCGGCGTTATTTTCTTTTCGGATAAAGTGGAGAAATTTATTCCACCCAAAAAAGGACGAAAGCACATCCTCTTTATCATTCGCGAGCTCATCAGCTTTGAACCACAGGATAACAAAACCGATATTTCGCAGGTATTGAGGTACATGACCGGTGCTATAAAAAAACGGTGCACAGCCTTTGTGATTTCCGATTTTATCGACAACAGCCCCTACAAAGATGCGCTGTCGATTGCCAACAATAAGCACGATCTGGTGGCCATTCAGGTGTACGACAAACGGGAAACAGAGATGCCCAATGTGGGCCTGATGAAGGTGCGCGATGCTGAGAATGGTGCCGAGCAGTGGGTAGATACCTCTTCTTCGCTCACGCGCCAGGCATACCGCAAATGGTGGCTCGATAAGCAGTCGGTCATGAGCGATTCGCTCCGCAAGAGCCGTGTCGATTATGTTTCTGTGGCTACCGACGAGGATTATGTTAAAGCTCTGATGTCGTTGTTTCTGCGCAGAGCCTGATCTCCTGGCTTGCATCCCCCACCGGGTGGGAACGACTTTCAATCTATGATTAAAGATTAATGAAAATGAACAGACTTATAAAATACGCACTGTTGTTTGTCCTGCTTTTGCCTCTGCTGGTGCAGGCTCAGGTGACAGTAAGAGCCACGATTGACTCTTCGGCTATATTGATAGGTGAGCAGACCCGAATTCGGCTGGTGGTGTCGCACGACAAAAATAAGCCGGTATTGATGCCGCTTTTTGTCGATTCTATTATCAAAGGAATTGAAATCGTCAGAATTTCAAAACCCGATACATCTGAGGTTGATGACCGGATTATTCAGATTACGACCGATTATCAGGTGACTTCGTTTGATGCCGGACTCTATTACATTCCGCCTTTCAAACTGGTCTCTAATGCCGATACCTTTCGGTCGAATTCTTTGGGACTGAAGGTGATAACGCTGCCGGTAGATACCGTGAAAAAAGCATTCTACGACATAAAACCGGTGCTCAGGCCGGAGTGGGTGCTGGCCGATTATCAATGGATTATTTTGTCGGTATTGCTGTTGTTGCTGGCTTTCTTTGGCGGTATGTACTACTATCTGCGTCGTAAGCACAACAAACCTCTGTTTGTGCGCAAGCCCGAACCTCAGTTGCCGCCTCACGTAAAAGCGGTGAAAGAGCTGGAGCACATCAAACACGAGAAACTGTGGCAACAGGGGCGCGAAAAAGATTATTATACCCGTCTCACAGATGTGTTGAGGGTGTATCTGCAAGACCGCTTTGGGGTGAATGCGCTGGAGATGACCACCTCCGAGATTATTGCGGTCATGTATTCGTTGCCCGAAACACAATCGGTGATTGCGCCTATGAAGCAGGTGCTCGAATTGTCTGATTTTGTGAAATTTGCCAAATTAAATCCTCTGCCCGACGAAAACGAGTTGAGTATGATGAATGCGCTGCTGATTGTCAATACAACTAAAGTCGAAGAGGTTGTTGCCAGTGCAGCAGCTTCGGCAGAGGTGAAAAAAGATTCGAAATTATGATTCATTTTGCTAATCCCCTATACTTCGTTTTACTGCTTGCTCCGGCCTGGATGATTGTGTGGTATGTATTCAAACACAAGAAATCTCAGGCATCTATGCAGGTTTCTGCTGTGCAGGCTTTTGCCAATTTGCCAGTGAGCTGGAAAGTGCGTTTGCGCCATGTACCCTTTGTTTGCAGGGTATTGGTCGTAACTTTGCTCGTGGTAATATTGGCACGTCCGCAGTCGTCCAACAGTTGGCGCAATGCCTCTACCGAAGGTATCGACATCATGATGGCGCTCGATATTTCGAGTAGTATGCTGGCCAAAGATTTTAAACCCGACAGGGTAGAGGCAGCCAAAGAGGTGGCTTCGAATTTTATCAGCGGCCGGCCATTCGACAATATTGGGTTGGTGGTGTTTGCCGGTGAGAGTTTTACTCAATGTCCGATGACGACAGATCATGCCGTATTGCTCAATCTCTTTTCGGGCATCAAAAGCGGACTGCTCGAGGATGGTACTGCTATCGGACTCGGATTGGCCAACTCGGTTTCGCGCCTGAAAGATAGTCAGGCCAAATCGAAAGTAATCATCCTGCTCACCGACGGTTCTAATAATAGTGGTAATATTGCTCCGCTTACGGCAGCCGACATTGCCAAAACCTTCGGTATCCGGGTTTATACCATTGGTGTGGGTACTCAGGGACTGGCTCCCTATCCGGTGCAAACGCCTTTCGGTATTCGTTACCAGAACATGCCGGTGGAAATCGACGAAAAAGTACTTCGGCAGATTGCCGGAACCACCGGCGGTAAGTATTTCCGCGCTACGGATAATGCCAAGCTGAGAGAAATATACAATGAAATCGATCAGTTGGAAAAAACAAAACTAAACGTCAGACAATTCAGCAAAAAACAGGAGGAGTATATGCCACTGGCAATGCTGGCTGCCTTGTTACTTTTGCTCGAAATTGTTTTTCGTTATTTCGTTTTGCGAAAAATTCCCTGATAATTATCTACTTGTTAATCAGTAAACAAATCAACAACTATGTTTAGATTTGCACATCCCGAATTTTTATACCTGCTGTTTCTCTTGCCTCTGATAGCAGGATTCTATTTTTATACTAAAATAATCAGAAACAGAGATCTGAAGCGGTTTGGAAACCCGGATTTGCTGGCTCAGCTGATGCCCGATCTCTCGATGAAGCGTCAGGCGCTTAAGTTTTGGCTGATGCTTTCGGCTATAGCGTTCCTCATTGTAATCATGGCAGGCCCTCAGTTTGGCTCCAAAGTAGATACGGTGAAGAAAAAAGGTATTGAGGTAATGATCTGTCTCGACCTCTCCAATTCGATGTTGAGTGGCGATATTGCCCCAAGTCGTTTGGAAAAATCAAAACAAATATTGTCGAAACTGGTCGATGGCCTCGACAACGATAAAATTGGTTTGGTGGTTTTTGCCGGAGATGCCTACGTGCAGTTGCCTATCACCTCCGATTACGTATCGGCCAAGATGTTCTTCTCTACACTCAACCCGCGGCTCGTGCCCACGCAGGGTACTGCTATCGGCGCCGCTATCGAAACAGCTGTGCGCTCATTCACCCCCAACGAACAGACAGAAAAGGCCATTGTGGTAATAACCGATGGTGAAAACCACGAAGACGACGCGGTGGGTGCTGCCACTCAATCTCTCAACAAAAAGATACGGGTGAATGTGATCGGAGTTGGTACCCCTACCGGCGCGCCCGTGCCCAATGAAAAAGGCGATTACCGCAGAGACGAGGCTCAGAATGTGGTAATATCAAAACTCAATGAGCAGATGTGTCAGCAGATTGCAGCAGCCGGAAAAGGGTTGTATGTGCGGGCCGACAACTCAAATGTGGCTCTCAAAGCTATTCAGAATGAATTGGATAAACTGAAAAAAGCAGAAGTCGATAGTACGGTCTATTCCGATTACGACGAGCAGTTTCAGAGTGTCGCCTGGTTGGTGTTGATATTGCTGATTGTCGAATTTATTTTGCTGGAGAGAAAAAATAAGTATTTCAGAAATGTACGGTTGTTTAAAATCTGAGCACTTCCCAAACTAAAAATTTTGAATGTAGCATGAAACGATTAATATGGTTATGGATACTGGTTTTGCCTCTTTTGGCTTCTGCGCAGAAAAATGTGCGCAAGAACGTGCGTGAGGGAAATTCGCAGTACGAAAAAGAGAGATACAGCGAGGCCGATGTGGCTTACCGCAAAGCGTTGGAGGAGAATCCCAATTCGCCCGAAGCCAATGTCAATCTGGCAAATACGATGTATAAGCAAAATAAGTTTAAAGAGGCCGCGGAGCAGTATCAGGCCGCTTTTCGCTCTGTAAATAATCCCGAACATGCCTTTTCGGCCTGGCACAATCTGGGTAACAGTTTTATGCAGCTGAAAGATTATGCCAAAAGTGTCGGCGCCTACAAACAGGCACTCAAAATAAATCCATCGGACAACGAAACGCGCTACAATCTGGCTTTGGCTCAGGCTTTGCTCAAAAATCAGCAAAATCAGAATAAGAACAAAGACAAGAACAAGGATAAAGACAAAGACAAAAAGGACAAAGAGAAACAAAAAAAGGAGCAAAAGGAAAAAGACAAACAGAATAAAGACCAGCAGAACAAAGATCAGCAAAACAAAGACAAGCAGGATCAGCAAAAGCAACAGCAACAAAATCCGAATCAAATGTCGAAAGAGAATGCAAAACAGATGCTGGATGCCTTTATGCAGGACGAAAAAGGTACGCAGGACCGCGTGAAACAGATGCAATTGAAACAGCGTCAGCAGCGCAAAACCTCGAAAGAGTGGTAAGATGACCGAACAGGCTTTGCGGCCGCTTTGTTTGGGTAAATAAGATAAGTAAAAACGTGTAATGAAAATAATGATGAATAGAGTTTTATGGGGTTTGGCTTTTTTGTTGATGACTACAATCAATCTGAAAGCCGAAAGTGTAAAATTTACGGCTGTTGGGCCGGGGGCTGTAGTCAAAGGGGAGCAATTCCGGTTGGTTTATACCGTCAATGCCGAAGCGAAAGATCTGAGAGCACCCGACATGCCCGATTTCGAGGTGCTGATGGGTCCTTCGAAATCGTATTCGAGTAGTGTTCAGGTGATTAATGGAAACGTAACCTCCGAGATTTCCAATTCGTTTACCTATATTCTGATGGCTTCTAAAGAGGGAACATTTACTATTCCTCCGGCTACAATTGTTGTCGAAGGAAAACGGTTCACCTCCAATCCTGTTGTTATAAAGGTTTTACCACCGGATAAAGCGGCGCAGGCTGCAAGTGGTAGTCGTCAGAGAAGTAATTCATCGGGTGGTTCTTCAGCTTCTGCATCAGGTGGTATTTCTTCCCAAAATCTCTTTACCCGAATGACTCTCTCCTCTCATCGGGTGTATGAACAACAGGCTGTTTTGTCGAATATAAAAATATACAGCCGGTATGATCTGGGTATCGAAGGGGGTAAAGTAGCAGAATACAACGGATTTCTGGCCGAAGAGATTGTCGACCCGAATCGTCAATGGACTATCGAAAATGTAAATGGAACAAACTACAGGGCTGTCACAATTAATCAAACAGTTCTTTACCCGCAGAGGGCAGGAAAACTGAGTATCGGCAGCAGTCGTTTCGACCTCGTTGTACGTGTGCGCAATCAACAGCGTCAGCAAAGCATTTTCGACGATTTCTTCGAGACCTATCAGGATGTCAAGAAAGTAATTTCTACTCAGCCAACTACCATTGAGGTAATGCCTTTACCTCCCGGTAAACCGGCCTCTTTTACCGGTGCTGTGGGCAAATTCGATATCTCTTCCTCGATCAGTACACGTAAGCTCAGAGCAAATGAAGCTGTGACTGTAAAAATCACAATCTCCGGAGTTGGTAACATGAAACTGCTCAAAAATCCGACCGTGTCTTTCCCTTCCGACTTCGAAATATACGATCCGAAAGAGAAAAATAATTTCAAAATCACCACCGCCGGATACAAAGGTAGCAAGGTTATCGAATATCTCGCTATACCGCGTTATGCAGGTAATTTCACCATTCCGGGTGTCGAATTCTCATACTTCGACCCACAATCGGGCTCATACAAAACTGCACGCACCGAAGATTTCAAAATCGAGGTGGCTAAAGGCGTTGGTGGTTCCGGTCAGCAAGTAATGTCTGACTACACCAACAAAGAGAGCCTCAAACTACTCGGTCAGGATATTCGTTTTATCAAAACAAATCCTTTTGAATTGACCAAAACGCAAAGCTATTTCTTCGGTAGCCTGATGTATCAGTTACTTTACATAGTGCCATTCCTGCTGTTTGTCGCGCTCTTTATCATCTTCCGTAAAAAAGCAAAAGAGAGCACCAATCTGGCTCTGATGCGCACCAAAAAGGCAAACAAAGTGGCCACAAAACGGTTGAAACTGGGCGCACGTTTCCTGAACGAGAAAAACCACGATGCATTCTACGACGAAATGCTAAAAGCTGTGTGGGGATACCTGAGCGATAAACTGAGTATTCCGGTTTCGGAGCTTACCAAAGAAAATATTGAAGCTGAGTTGCTCAGGTACGGAGTCGGAGAGGAGCTGGTACGCCAGTATCTGCAAATACTCGACACCTGCGAATTTGCCCGTTATGCGCCGGCTAAAAGTACAGATGCAATGGCTCAAACCTACGAGAAAACGGTAGATGCCATTGGTCAAATGGAGAAGATAATTAAAAAATAAACTGGTTAGCGTTATCATATTATGAGAAGATTAGGATTAATTTGTGCTGTACTTCTTTTTGCATTTCAAATGGGGGCAGCCAATTCAGATATTTTGCAAAAGAAAGCGGCAGAAGCTTATACAAAAGGCGACTACAATACTGCGGCGCAGATTTACGAAAGTATGCTGCGTACAGATGGCATTTCTTCCGGTTTATACTATAATCTGGGAAATGCCTACTACAAACAGGACGAAATAGCTTCGGCCATTCTCAATTACGAAAAAGCGCTGTTGCTCTCTCCCGGCGACAAAGATATTCAGCACAATATCGAGATAGCCAAACTCAAAACTGTGGATAAGATTACTCCCATTGGCCGTTTTATTTTTTCCGAATGGGTGGAAGCTATTCGTATGCAAATGGATTCTGACGGTTGGGCTACCACAGCGGTTATTCTCTTTTTGCTCTTCATTGCATCGTTGTTTGTCTTCTTTTTCGCCGGCAGACTCTGGATGAAGAAGAGCGCCTTCTTTGGCGGTATTGCTTTTATTCTGCTCTGCCTGTTTGCCAACTTTTCGGCCTACACCCAAAAGTCGAAAGTCGAAAACCGCGATCACGCCATTATTTTTACCTCCTCTATTGTGGTCAAAAGTACACCCGACGATTCGGGTACCGATTTGTTTGTTATCCACCAGGGGCTCAGGGTGAAAGTAATCGATAAAGTGCGCGATTGGGTGCGGGTTCAACTCGAAGATGGAAATGATGGCTGGATAAAATCTGAAAACCTGCAAATAATATAGCCATTCTTACCGGGAATGGGTGGATGGATTAAACAGATAATTGATATGAATTATTGGATAGAGCTGGATCGCACAGTTACACTTTTTATCAATGGCAATCATTCGCCGCTGAGCGATGGTTTTTTCTATCTCTTCTCAAAAATAAATGTCTGGATTCCGTTCTACCTCAGTCTGCTTTATATCTTCTACAAGCGTCAGGGAGCACGCATTTGGGTATTGTTGCTCTCTGTCGGTTTCACTGTTTTGCTGGCCGATCAGGTTTCATCCGGAATTCTTAAGCCGTTGGTGGCCAGGTTGCGTCCCTCTCACGACCCCGATATTCAGCACCTGGTGCATTTGGTAAAAGGTTATCGGGGGGCATTGTATGGCTTTGTTTCTTCGCATGCTGCCAATACGGCCGGCATCGCTACCCTGTTTATATTGCTTATTCGCCGCAGTCTGATTGTGCCGGTATTGGTGCTTTGGACGGCGCTCTCCTCCCTTTCGCGTGTTTTTCTGGGGCTTCACTTTGTGGGAGATATTCTGGCCGGTTCTCTGGTGGGGATAGCAGCCGGGATTGCAGGCTTTGCTTTCTATCGGTTTCTCAATCGCAAATTGAGTGCCAAACATCCGCTCTATGGCTCAGAGTTATCTTTCTCTGATGCCGAATTATTCATTCCAACATTAATTTGGTTAATTTCGGGTCTGATTATGTTTGCTGTCAGTGTTGTACAACATGCTTGAAAAAAACATGCAAAAAAGTTTGGATATTAAAAAATAAAACTCTAAATTTATTGCGTGAAAGGACACTATATTTCTAACCTTATTAATACATAAAGGATATGAACAAGACAATTTCATTCAACGAGCTTCGCCACATCAAATCACAATTGCCTTCGGGAAGTACTCAAAAAATCGCAGATGAGCTGGGCGTCTCTGCCGATACTGTTAGAAATTATTTCGGAGGCGATCATTACAAAGAGGGGAAAAGCACCGGTATTCACATTGAGCCGGGTCCCGACGGCGGAATCGTAGTTCTCGACGATACAACTATTCTGGAAAAAGCTCTTTCTATTCTGGGCAAGAGTGTAGAACTTCTGGAAGTCGATTAACCATCAAAAATCATCTTATTTCAAACGAAAAACCTCAAAGCAAAACTCACCGTTTTACTTTGAGGTTTTTTCTTTTTCTAAAAACAAATATTTGTTAAGATTGTTTTATTTGTATAGACTCTCTTTTCTATGGCCGACAAACCTATAAAACGAAATACGATGAACGACAAGTTGATTACCTTAGCTATTCATACCTTTGAGAAGGCTCAGATTCTGAAGACTCTTCTCGAAAACGAGGGTATCGAAGTTTATATTCACAATGTGAATCTTATCCAACCGATGGTGTCATCCGGTGTCAGGGTGCGTATCAAAGAGGCAGATTTGCCACAGGCTTTGCGCGTGGTCGAACATGCAAAACTGAGCGAAGAGACAGAGGAGTGGCCGGTTACAGACCCCGAGCATTTCAACCTGAGGCGCATTCTTGTGCCGGTAGATTTTTCGCCCTATTCGCAGACGGCTGCCGAAATGGCCGTTCGCATGGCTGCCCGGTACGCTTCGGAGCTGATGTTTTTTCATGCCTATTATCTGCCCATTGCCACAGGGGTTTTGCCTATCGAGGTCAACTTCACCGGCGAATTGTTTAGCGGAGAATCGCTCGTGGCTATTCAGGAGAAAGAAAATAGTGAGTTCAACCGTTTTCTGGATGGCCTGAAGGAGAAAATGCACAAACAGGAGCTGCCGCGTGTCAAACTGCACCACACACTCAAAGAGGGAATTCCGGAAGAGGAGATCCTTCGTTTTTCCAAAGTCTTCAAACCCTCAATCCTCATCATGGGTACGCGGGGCAAAAGTGCGAAAAACATCGACTATCTGGGTAGTGTTACAGCCGAAGTGATAGACCGGAGCAAAATTCCGGTGCTGGCCATTCCCGAAAAATCAAAATTGGTTCGTTTCGAAGATATCCGCAATATGGCATTTATCGCGCAGTTCAACCAGAAAGATCTGATCAGTTTCGATAAGCTGATGCGTATGAAGGGCGACGCCGATTTTCAAATTCATTTTTTACACGTCTCCGATAAAATGGATCAGTGGGATGAGGTCTCTCTGGCCGGTATGCAGTCTTATTTGCAGAATATGTATCCCAAATTGCGCGCCACGTATGGCATTATCAATGGCAATGAGGTGTTCAGCAGCATGGAGGATTATATCCGCAAATACGAGATTGATGCGTTTGCCGTTACTTCTCACAAACGGAATATCTTTGCTTCGTTATTCTACCCCAGCATGCCCAATCAGATGCTTTTTCATACTGATACGCCCATGCTGGTCATGAAATAACTGATTCACCTGATTCTGCCGCTACTCCGGCTCAATCGCTTTGTGTTGTTTTTGTATAATCCCTTTATTTATTTGTATGGCAATTTCAGAGGGGCTGTTTCTTTCGGGAGGCAGCCTCTCTTTTTTATGTAGAAATGAGACATTTACATTCGTTTTACTACAATTCTTTTGTTTTTATGTGCCAATAAACTACAAATCTTTCTATATTGCTTTTCAGAGTAATAATAATAACGGAAAAATTTCTGTAATCAACTCAAATATTTTAACTTTGCAGCGCTTTTCCGAAACCGGTTTTTCCGCGATTCCTATTGGATGAAGGCATCCTGCTTAAACCGGTTTCTGATCAGGTCTATAATTAACTTTTTAGTGATAACATATTAATTAAAACTATTTATGGCAGATAGTAAAAAACAGCTCTTTACAGAGTTTCCGCCCGTTTCTACCGAAGCGTGGATGAATAAAGTAACGGCTGACCTCAAAGGAGCTGATTTCGACAAGAAGCTCGTTTGGAAAACCAACGAAGGCTTCTCTGTGAAGCCCATGTATCGTGCTGAGGATATCGAAGGAATGGTGCAAACGGACTCTTTGCCCGGCCAGTTCCCTTTTGTGCGTGGTACCAAAAACCACAACAGCTGGTTTATTCGTCAGGACATTGAAGTAGAGGATATGGCTAAGGCGAATGCTAAGGCGCTCGATATTCTCAACAAAGGTGTTACTTCTCTGGGTTTCGTTATCAGCCGCGATGATATTTCGGCCGAAAACATCGCTCTTCTGCTCAAAGACATCTGTCTGGAGTGTGTGGAGGTGAACTTCAAAACCTGTGCCAAATCGTCGGTGAAGCTGATGACTGTATTGGCCGACTACTTCAAATCAACCGGTATTGAGGCTAAAAAAATCGTGGGTTCTATCAATTTCGATCCAATGGGTCGCGAGTTGGCCCGTGGCAAAGAGCTGGAAGATTTGGCTCAGGTGGCTGCGCAAATCATCGATGCTGCAAAAGATTTCCCGAAATTCCGCGTGTTGGGCGTGAATGCGCTTTATCTCAACAATGCCGGTGCCTATATCTATCAGGAGTTGGGTATGGCTTTGGCCTGGGGTAACGATATGCTGGCTCAGGTAAGCGAAACCGGTCTCTCTATCGATAAAATTGCAAAAAAAATCAAATTCAACTTCGGTGTGGGTGCCAACTACTTCATGGAAATTGCAAAATTCCGTGCTGCCCGCATGTTGTGGTCAAATATTGTGGCTGCTTATGAGCCCAAATGCGCGAATGATTGTCCGAACAATCAACCCGATGGTTTGTGTCGTTGCGCAGCCAAAATGTATGCGCATGCAGAAACGTCTGAATTCAATATGACTGTTTTCGATGCGCACGTTAACTTGCTTCGTACACAAACCGAGGCTATGTCTGCTACGCTGGCCGGTGTCGATTCGCTCACTGTTCTTCCTTTCGACGCGGCTTACAAAGAGTCTGACGATATTTCGGAGCGTATCGCCCGCAACCAACAGTTGTTGTTGAAAGAGGAGTCTCACTTCGACAAAATTGTTGACCCGTCAGCCGGTTCATACTACATCGAAAACCTCACAGCTGCTATCGCCAAACAGGCCTGGGCGCTTTTCCTCGATATCGAAGAAAAAGGCGGATTCCTGGCTGCTGTAAAATCCGGCTTTGTTGCCGAAACTATCAATAAATCGGGTGCTGCCCGTCGTGCTGCGATTGCTGCCCGCAAAGAGATTTTGCTCGGTTCCAATCAGTTCCCCAACTTCAACGAAACTGCTGCTGCGAAAATTGCTTCCTGCTGCGAAGGTGAGTGTGACTGCAACGAACACGCCAAAACAAACGTTCTCGACTTTACCCGCGGTGCGAGCGAATTCGAAACATTGCGTCTGGCTACCGAAAAAGCGGCAAAACGTCCCAAAGCGTTCATGTTGACTATCGGTAATCTGGCTATGCGTTTGGCGCGTGCTCAGTTCTCGTGCAACTTCCTGGCTTGTGCCGGATATGAGGTGGTCGATAATCTCGGTTTCGATACCGTAGAGGCTGGTGTTGAGGCTGCCAAAGCTGCGGGTGCCGATATCATTGTGCTTTGCTCGAGCGATGACGAATATGCTGAACTGGCTCCGAAAGCAAATGCTGCTATCGCCGATTCTGCCATTCTGGTTATTGCCGGTGCACCTGCTTGTGCCGATGAACTGAAAGCGCAGGGCATCACTGAGTTTATCAATGTTCGCTCAAACGTGTTGGGAACTTTGACAGCGTATAGCAAAAAACTGGGTATATTGTAATTTATTGAGAGCAAAGAGCAAAGACAAAAGACGAAAGACAAAAGAGCAAAGGCATAAGATTCAAGATCAAAGACGAAAGATAAAAGTATGCATAATTTCAGAAAGTTGGATATTTGGATAAAGTCAGTAGATTTAGTCACAGAGGTTTATCGGTTGACAGATCTTTTTCCAACCAAAGAAAAATTTGGGATATCATCCCAAATGCAACGTGCAGCGGTTTCTATTCCTTCTAATATTGCAGAGGGATCGGCTAAATCAAGCAACAAAGATTTTGCTCGTTTTTTAGAAATGTCTATAGGTTCTTCGTTTGAATTGGAAACAGAGCTTATTATTGCGTTCAACCTGAAATATGTCGATTCTGAAGGGTATAAGATGATGCAAAACAGAATCGCAGAAATTCAGAAAATGATTAGCGGTTTTAAAAGCAAACTTGATTAAAAGCCAATCTTTAATCTTTGTTCAATAAGTCTTTATTCTAAAGGTCTTTATTCAATAAGTCTTTATTCTTTGTTCTAAAAGTCTTTATTCTAATAAATAAAAAAATGAGAGTAAAATTTAATAATATAGATATCAATGCCGGTTTTGCAAATGCGAATGTCGCTGCACCGGTAAGCGCTGAGTCGCAATGGCTGACACCGGAGCTCATTCCCGTGAAGCCTGTTTATACAAAAGCGGATCTCGAAGGCATGGAGCACCTGAACTACGTGGCTGGTCTTCCTCCCTATTTACGTGGCCCTTATAGCGGTATGTACGCCATGCAGCCCTGGACAATCCGTCAGTACGCCGGATTCTCTACTGCAGAGGAGTCTAACGCCTTCTATCGTCGCAATCTGGCTGCCGGACAAAAAGGTCTTTCTGTAGCATTCGACCTTGCAACACACCGCGGATACGATGCCGACCACGAACGTGTGGTAGGTGACGTGGGTAAAGCGGGTGTGTCTATCTGCTCGCTCGAAGATATGAAAGTATTGTTCGATGGAATTCCCCTCAATAAAATGTCGGTTTCGATGACCATGAATGGTGCTGTTCTGCCCGTTTTGGCGTTCTACATCAATGCGGGACTTGAGCAGGGAGCCAAACTCGAAGAGATGGCCGGTACTATCCAGAACGACATTCTCAAAGAGTTCATGGTGCGTAATACCTACATCTATCCGCCGGAATTCTCTATGAAGGTGATTGCCGATATCTTCGAATTCACTTCTCAGAAAATGCCGAAGTTCAACTCCATCTCTATCTCGGGTTACCACATGCAGGAAGCAGGTGCAACCGCCGATATCGAGTTGGCTTACACTCTGGCCGACGGTCTGGAGTATCTCCGCGCCGGTGTGAATGCCGGAATGGATATCGATGCTTTCGCGCCCCGTCTCTCTTTCTTCTGGGCTATCGGTATGAACCACTTCATGGAGATTGCCAAAATGCGTGCTGCACGTATGTTGTGGGCAAAAATCGTGAAACAGTTCAACCCCAAAAATCCAAAATCACTCGCTTTGCGTACTCACTCGCAAACTTCGGGTTGGTCGCTCACCGAGCAGGATCCGTTCAACAACGTGGGTCGTACCTGTATCGAGGCGATGGCTGCCGCGCTGGGTCATACTCAGTCGCTTCACACCAACGCGCTGGATGAGGCTATCGCGTTGCCTACCGACTTCTCTGCCCGTATTGCCCGCAATACGCAGATATATATTCAGGAAGAGACTTACGTATGTAAAGAGGTTGACCCATGGGCCGGTTCTTACTACGTAGAGACCCTCACCAACGAACTGGCTCAGAAAGCATGGGCGCTTATCGAAGAGGTGGAAAGCCTTGGCGGTATGGCCAAAGCCATCGAAACCGGTGTGCCTAAACTCCGCATCGAAGAGGCTGCTGCCCGTACTCAGGCGCGCATCGACTCGGGCAATCAGATTATCGTGGGTGTCAACCGTTTCCGTCTCGAAAAAGAAGATCCTATCGATATCCTCGAAGTAGACAATACTGCCGTGCGCAAGCAACAGATTGAGCGTTTGGGCGAACTCAAAGCTGCTCGTGACGAAGCTGCCGTACAGGCTGCACTCGATGCAATCACCAAATGCGTCGAAACCAAAGAGGGTAACCTCCTGGCATTGGCAGTTGAAGCAGCGCGCGTTCGTGCTTCACTGGGCGAAATCTCTTTCGCCTGCGAAAAAGTAGTAGGTCGTTACAAAGCAATCATCAGAACAATTTCAGGCGTGTATTCATCAGAAACAAAAGGCGACGCAGACTTTCAGAAAGCCTGCGAACTCACTAAGAGGTTTGCCGAAAAAGAGGGTCGTCAGCCTCGTATCATGATCGCTAAGATGGGTCAGGACGGACACGACCGCGGCGCCAAAGTAGTAGTCACCGGATATGCCGATTGCGGTTTCGATGTCGATATGGGACCTTTGTTCCAAACTCCGGCCGAAGCAGCCCGTCAGGCAGTCGAAAACGACGTTCACGTCGTGGGTGTATCATCACTTGCCGCTGGTCACAAAACGCTCATCCCGCAAATCATGGAAGAGATGAAAAAACTCGGCCGTGAGGATATCATCGTCATTGCCGGTGGGGTAATTCCTGCTCAGGACTACGATTACCTCTACAAAGCGGGCGTATCGGCTATCTTCGGCCCCGGTTCATCCGTGGCAAAAGCAGCTGTTCAGATTCTCGAAATCCTGCTCGAAGAGTAACAGATTAAAATCCGGCGCATAGCCCTGTGCCCTGCGCCGCATATCTCTCAAAGTACCACAACATCTTGTCCCGAATCTCTTTCGGCGGATGTTTGTGGTACTTTTTTTTGTCTTTTTTTTGGGCGAGCCCCTTTATGGGGGCCGGGCTATCCGCTCATAGTCCTCGCCGGTTCATCCTTTGGTTCATTCTCTGGCATTTGCAGCCGGCTGCGGGC
>Ga0209398_1000041_pt1 | contig 110339 bp, 76 predicted proteins | sample AshMeaBigSpring_FD_184125 | JGI IMG/M metagenome (GOLD analysis project Ga0209398, IMG submission 184125) | Groundwater microbial communities from Big Spring, Nevada to study Microbial Dark Matter (Phase II) - Ash Meadows Big Spring (SPAdes)... | ecosystem: Environmental > Aquatic > Deep...
ATAATAATGATATACGCAATATTTCAAAGAACTTTTTTCGGGTTATTTCACCCAATTATATGACTTTTTTTAAAACAAATTATTAATCAACTAAAATCGTCTGCTCGGACTTTTCGGAGTGGACTCATTAATTGATTATTATTTGTTTTAAAAAAATGTGTCTGTTTTATAGATTCAAGAACCTGGATTCATGAACCAGGATTCAAGACTTCAGAAAATTTAATTGGAACGCGATTCGCATCGCATTCCAATTGGTGCTTTCCAAAAAAGCATTGATCAAATTTATAAGATATTTCAGTTAACAAGTATTTTAAAGCGTTGATTTCCAATTTGGATTAAATAAGCTCCTTTGGCAAGTTGAATCGTTTCATTAGTTGCTTTTGGAGTAAATTGCATCAATTTTGCACCGGTGGTGCTGTAAACACTTACTGAGCTGTTTTCAGGTAAATTCTGAAGCAATAAACTTCCGTTTGCACTCGACAACACAATGTTTTTCAATTCATTTCTATCCACATCGGTTTTCATATTGTAAAACTCTTTCCATTGTGGAGCTGCTTTATAAGAAGCCAAACTTGTTTCGGGCACCGATACGTTAGCATCGCGAGGAACGCCTTGCATCGCATTATTACCCAGTGCAGGCGGTGTTTGAGCATCTACTTTCATGCTGTTTACGGCACTACATCCCCAGAATGCATTTTGAGCGATATTGCTCAGCGACGATGGCATGCTGATTGACGTAACACCACTACAACCCCAGAATGCGCTGTAATCAATGGTATTTAACCCATCAGGCAATGACAACGAAGTTAGCTCATTACAACCCCAAAAAGCATTGTAACCAATTTTACGCAATGTGGTAGGAGGGAAGCTTACTTCTTTCAACATTCCACAGCTTTTGAAGGCATTGTTGCCAATTTCGGTAGCGCCATCGAGGATTGTTACACGTTCCAGATAAGGCAGGTTGTAGCATACTGCATCTTGTATTTTGCCTGTTTTATCGTTGAATGTTACGGATTTAAGTGTTGATTTGTAGACATCGTTAATGCCAGAAATTGCAGCATAGTTAAATATTTTGTTGAAGTGTTTTGAAGGTATGGTTAATTTTTCGAGGTTCATTGCCTGAATTGCTTCGTTATCAACAAGTTCAACATCCGGATAAATAACTAATTCCTTCAATACTTTTGGACTCTCTTCATCAAGATCATCTTCACCACTTTGGATTGAACCCTGAAGTATTGTTTTCAAAGTTTTTGGTAATACCAGTTTTCGCAACTCTGTTTCTTCCATACAACTGTCAGTTAATATATTGTTTTCCAATAATGCATCTGAGAGGTCAAGTACTTCGAGCGAGTCTCTTGATAAACGATTAATTTCGTATAGCTCTTCACAACTTAATGTTCCTGTTATTTTGAGTTTTTTAATAGAGCTTAGGTCATAAAGCGTCATCGCAGTTACATCATTCGTGTTTAAATGCAATGAATCAGTACTACTACTTACGTTATATTTATAAATGCGCTTTCCATTGTACAACCATTCCGCATCGGTAATTACGCCATCGTTGTTAATGTCAGCCGATTTGTAATCAGTTGATTTGGTAATAATTGTATCCGAAAAATATTCTGTTTCTGTTTTGTAATTTGTAGTATTGCCATCTACTACGCTTTTATAAAGTGTTTGTTTTCCTTTATTATTATAAGTGTACGAATATAGGCGACACCCTGTCCAGTCTATTCCGTTATTTGTTGAACAAATTATTTGACTTATATATTTTGTACCTGTTACGTCAAGCGATATATTTTGTTTTGTTCCTGTAGGTACCCAGCCACAATTTGTCCAGGTATTTGAATAGGATATTTCTATATTGTTCGAAATTGGATGTCTTTTCAGAACGTTTTTACTAATTGGATATAAACTTTGACCGGCGCAAAGAACTGGAACAGTTTTTCCATTTGAAGTGTAGTATTCTGTTGTATAATAAGAGATTTGAGTGCGAATACTATCCGGTGTTGTGTATTGAAACAGGTCTTTTTTGGTTAATACCCATTGATTATTTTTCCAGGAGTAATATTCACTTTGTTTTATTCGATTGTAAATATTAAACGTATTAATTTTTTTTGTGTAGTTTGCTAATAGTCCATCAGTCATCATCTTTACAATTTCACTGTAAGAATCAAGTGCTGCAATGTTAGGCTCTTTTACTTCTTCAAAAGTAACTACAAAGCTGCCATTAATCAATTCATAATCTTTGCTTTCTATTGCATACCATGTCTTTCCTGCTTTTTTATATTTATATGAAAACTTTGTATCAATAGATTTTTTCCAAACTTTAGTAGTATCATTCCATTCGTATGGAATTCCTTCTTCACTAAGAATTTCACCATTTAAGGTATATGTGCTTTCATATTTTGAACTACCTTTCCATTCATTGGTAGTTGTGTTCCAATAATAACTCTCATACGCAGATAAAAAATTGGTGTATTCGGAATACGTTCTTTTCCATTTGGATGATCCTCTTAAAATGCCTGTGTTGGTATCCAAATAATTGGTTTCATAATCAATTATATAAGCGCCAATATACCTGTTGTCATTTGGATCGTAAGTTCGTTTTGTTATATTTGAACAAATCCATTGTCCGCGGGAATACATCCAGCTTTGGCTGAAATCGTTCAGAATATAAGTTGTTTTTTCAATTTGTCGTCCGATTTTATCAAATTTGTAATACGATTTTTCAACTAATTGATCGTTTGCATTGTATTTGTAATCGGTCGACAATACCAATCCATCCCCTGTCTTTTCGGAAGCTGTTTTTAAAGTTGGCAACTTAAAGGGCATTCTAATTACATCGTCAAGCTCAAAATCAGATTCAATTGAGTTACTTGGCTTATCAAAGTGCCCTTTGTGATTAATTACTTGCGCTCTTGCGCCAAATGCCAAAGCGATTGTTGCTGAAACAACCAGCAGTAGTGTAGATTTTTTTTTCATAAAACATGATATTATAGTTAGTAAATATAAATGTTCGGAAAAGTGGTATGTTGGAAAATTATTTGCGGTTCCAAAAATATACGAAAAATTTCGGAAATACAAAATATTGTTTTTTGAATTGCGCAATTCAAAATCGTTTGTGACTGAAAATGAATAAATTAAGTGTTATGTAAATAATTTGCAAACATATACTTTTAAAGCAATAATAGTGTGCCAAATCGTAAAAAAATCTGGTCAAATCGTAAAAACATTCGTTGAAAAATGACATTTTCATTCAAATGTTGATAGCTAATAATTTTATTCACAAAAAAACCACCAACGCCCTATCGAATTTAAAAAAAAATTCTTCCGGATGTTGATGGTTTGCATTTAATTCGTGTAAACAACTCAGATAATTTCTTTAATTCGCTTTCAGCGTAGCCCTCTTTTTCGCAAAAGGGCTATTGTGTTTCGTTTTCCGTTTCTGACGGATTTGTATTTTTCGGCTTGTATAATTCGTCGTAAGTTTTTCGTACTAAATCTGATTTTGGTCCTTTATAACCTTCGAATAGTGCTCGGGATACCGTTTTGCGACTGCAATTGCACAGCCGCGCCAGTTCACTTATGTATCCGTGTCGGGGAGTTTCAGTTATAGATATTTTGTTCATAGGTTTAATTGTTGTATATTTGCATTCAAATGTCTCATTTGGGACATACTGCATTTAATCTTAAATCGTAACAAATTGAACAACAATATTTGTTTTTTAACAAAAAAACAATTAAGTTTTTCATCAATTTTAATACCGCTGCAAATATAATAGAATAATATCTATTACAAAACATTTTTGTTAGAAAAAATGCAGATTTGCAAATAATATTTTATGACAATACGAGAAAGAGTTATTTATTTTCTTGAATATAAATCGATTAGCAAATATCGATTTTACAAGGAAACTGGCATTTCAAATGGATTTTTAGATAAGGATGGTGCCATTGGAAGTGATAAGTGTGCTATTATTTGCTCCCACTATCATGAATTAAACCCCGAATGGCTTTTATTGGAAAAGGGCAAAATGTTAAGATCGAAGTATAATAATGCTGATATTAAAGCAAAATTCGATATTGCTGCTGAGAGTACCACGCCATATATTCGGAAGTCAAAGAAAAAATAATTTAGTTTTAAATCCCCAACTTTGCACGCAGCATTTTATAACCGGCTTGGCTTACTTTTAGTTGGTGGCCATTTTTGAGGGTAAGTTGCTGACTTTGTTTGTCGTACAACTCTACGCGGGCAATGGCTTGTATGTTCACAATGCACGTACGGTGTATGCGTGCAAACAGCGATGTGGGCAGACTTTCTTCGAGCGATTTCATGGTTTGCTCTTTCATGTACTTGCCGGTGGAAGTGATAATTTGCACATAATCGCCATCAGATTGTATATAAACAATGTCCGACACCATAACGACATGTATTTTTGTACCCGATTTTACGGCTATACGTTCAATTGTTTCAACAACAGTTTTCTCGTTTTCAAAAATCTCAGTTTGTTCCTCTACCGGAATTTCGATGTTTTCTATTTCGCAAACTTTTAAACTAAAATGCTGTAAAAGTAGAATTATTACCAATAATGAAATTAAAATACGCACCGGAATAAACGACAGCAGCAACCCCGAACCTTCGAATGGAATATACATGTAAATGCCAACGCCAGCCCCAATGATAATGGCCACCGACAAAAGCACCAACGCGACATTAATAATAAACTGTTGAATATTACTTAATGTATTGAAATTGGCATATTTAAGTGTGTTCCAAAGTAAAATGGCAATAAGTGTATAGAGCGTGGAATAAAGCAATGTATCGGCAACTAACGACTCAAATGGCACGGGCAATACAAAGTCAATTGTCAGGATTTGCAAAAGCGCAAATCCCAACAAAAAGGCAATCAAAATCCACCAGCCCGAGAGCAATTGTAAAAATCGTGTTAACATAGCTGTTTAGTTACGCAGCTCTCCACCACCAAAAACACATGCACCTGTGATTACTAATTTACGATCGGTGTTGAGTGGTAATTTTACACTGCGTTTATCTTCGAAGCCTCCAAATACAGCATCCATATTTGTTTCCACAAACCAATCGTTGGGTATAATAATGGTAACACCACCAAAAACGGCATTTACTTCGAGTCGCGAAGTGCCTTCTACCAGATTGGTATGGCGAAGGTCGAGCGTTAATCCACCAAAAATAGCATTTATTTCACCGCCTTTAAATTCGGGCTCCAACACAATATGTTCGCCTCCACCAAAAATTGCGTTTTTCTCGAATGAACCTGTACGGCCTTTATAATAGTCATTTATATAGCCTTCCGTCTTTCCTGCTTTACTACAACAATTCTTGCTATTTGAGTTCTGAAGCCCCCATTGCTTGCCAAAAAGTTTATTCAGTACCATTAAGATACCTGCGGCAATGAGCAACAAAGGCCAGTAAGTGTGCGTAAAACTACCATCCATTCCCGGAAAACTTTCGGGGTAAGCACGAATGATTTTTGGCACTAAAAAAAACGTACCGATAATAAGTAAAGTAGCGGCTGTAAAATAGTCTCTTTTAAATATTTTAGCACCACCAATTACAATTAATAGCATTGGCCATGATATAAGCACCCATTTAAGCGGTGAAGCAATTAAGCCGGCATTTACCGCTAAAAATATTACACCTACAGCTACCAATAACAATCCAAAACCAAGTCCTTTTGTTCTTCCCGAACGGAAAGAGTTTTTCATTTCATTATTTTCCATGACGTTATTTTGTTTTAAAAATTATGGTGCAAATATACGGCTGTAAAGCAATGTTTTACAAGAAAAAATCGACAAACCACAGGTTTTTTCCCGACAAAAGGACTGAAATTCGCTGTCGAATATCAAATTTTTGAACTAAAAACCGATTGCATTTATCATTTTAATTCGGTCATTTCATCCGACAAAAAATGTTCTAACTGTTCCGGTTTAACGTTGGTGGTAAGTTGCCCGTTTACTGCCCACGAAATGTGACCCGTTTCTTCGGAAACAACTATGGCAATGGCATCCGAATTTTCGGTAACACCCAATGCTGCTCGATGACGTAATCCAAGTCGTTTCGGAATGGTCTGATTTTTTGATATAGGTAAAATGCATGCTGCGGCTTTAATTGTTTTTCCTGAAATAATCATGGCTCCATCGTGTAACGGACTGTTTTTGAAAAAAATATTTTCGATAAGCCGTGAGCTAATGGTGGCATTTATTTGTTCGCCCGACTGCGAATAAAAATCCAGATCGCTGTTGCGGCATATAACAATTAAGCCGCCGGTTGATGATTTTGACAGAGCCCGGCATGCTAAAACAATTTGTATTAATTGAAGATCGGTTTCTTTCGACTGATTATTTTCCGACGATACCAGTTTTTTAATGTAACTGATAATACTCCATTTTTGATGCGAACCTATTTTTGAAAAAAACCGACGTAACTCGTCCTGAAACAAAACGATTAATGCAAAGGCTCCCACACTGACAATACGGTCGAGAATTCCTCCCAATAATTCCATTTTAAAAATGTAAGTTACTAAAATCCAGCAAATAAGAAAGGCCATTACACCCAAAAACAGGTTCACAGCTCCGGTACGGCGCAGCAATTTATACAATTGGTAAAGCAATACTGCTACCAGAAATATATCTATAAAATCCTTTATTGTTATTTCAAAACCCATGTTTTTTTAAAGTTAGAAATTAGAAGTTAGAAATTAGAAGTTAGAAATTAAGAAATTGGGAATTAAGAATTTTACAACTTATTTTCTAATTTTCTCATTTTTACATCACCACATCACCACATCACCACATCATTGCATCGCTTGAAAAATCGAAATCACCTGTTTCGCTTCTTTTACATCATGTACGCGCAAAATATTGGCTCCACCGGCCAATGCGGCATAATGCAACGCTGATGTTCCATTAAGTGCTTCCTCCGGACTTACATTTAGTGTTTTACATACCATGGATTTCCGTGAAACACCTACCAACAGCGGTGCCTGAATGGCTGAAAACAATTGTAAATCTTTCATTAACCTGAAATTCTGTTCGGTTGTTTTGGCAAATCCGAATCCGGGATCAATTATCACATCGTTTACGCCAAGCAAATGCAGTTGTTGTATACGTTTTTGCAAAAACGAAATTACCTCTTCGGTAACATTTGTATATTCGCACATCTGTTGCATGGTTTGTGGGTTACCTTTTATATGCATAAGTATATATGCGACGCCCAAATCGGCAATGGTCTCGAACATCGTATTATCCAACGTGCCTCCGCTAATATCATTAATTATACCAACACCAAAGTTACGTACTACAAACGATGCAACTGGTGCTCTGAAAGTGTCTACGGAAATTGCCACATCCGGAAAATGCTTCAAAATAATTTCCAACGCACCCGATAATCGTTTCATTTCTTCCTGAATACTAATATCTTCGGCCATCGGTCGGCTGGAATAAGCGCCAATATCCACAATGTCTACTCCATCGGAAATCATCGATTCAACCCTTTTAAAAACAGATTTAACACCATTAACCCTGCTTTCGCTGTAAAACGAGTCAGGTGTGATATTTACAATTCCCATAACGCGGGGTTGCGAAAAATCCATCAATCTGTCAGCATATTTAATGACCATATTTATTTTTTGAAAAATAATTCAGTACAAAAATAAGAAAAATACTGTTAGAACGTTATTTATTGCAGCACTTTAATTATTTTCGGCTTAATTTAAAGCGTAAATTTCAGTATCTGCATATTGAAAAAACACAAAATTCTATTACTAATAGGTATTTATGAGAAAAATTTCTTATTTTTGCGCTAATATTCTATTTCGAATAACATTTACAGATTGAAAATTAAAACAATATGAGTATTAAAACATTAACTAAAGTAGCTGTTTTTACATTGTTAATAGCTTTGTCTTTTACATTTTGTAAAACTAAAAATCAGTCATCCTCTGTTACCGGTTGGAAATACAATGATCCGACAGGTACCGATTTTGTGGTGAAAGAAGGACTTATAACGCAAACTCCTCTTGGGATGGTTGCTATCGAAGGTGGCTCGTTTACAATGGGTGAAAAAGCAGAGTTTGTAACACAGCCACGTGACAATCGTCAACGCAGAATAACAGTAAGTTCATTTTATATGGATCAATACGAGATTCGTAATGTGGATTGGCGCGAATACTCAAACTGGATGAAAGTGGTTTTTGGCAAGTCGGCTCCCGATTTGGTAAAACGTTCTATCCCTAACGTAAATACATGGCGTGAACAGTTGGCTTACAATGAACCATACCTTCAGAATTATTTCTCTCATCCTTCGTTTAATCAATATCCGATAGTAGGTGTTACCTGGGAGCAGGCTGTTGATTATTGTGCGTGGCGTACCGATCGTGTAAACGAACTACAATTGGTAAAAGCGGGAATAATTAAAGCTCCGAATTTTGCAGCTCTTGATAGTATGCCCTACGATAGCATACGTATGAAATTTATTTTTAGTACTCAAAAATACCTTTTGCAGGATTCATATAGTCCCGAGGCTGGTCCTAAAGCCCGTAAGCGTGCCAATCAGACTTCGCCAAAAGTAGATATGTCTGATGGAATTATGTATTCGGACTACCGCCTGCCAACTGAAGCTGAGTGGGAATATGCTGCTTATGCGATTACCCCCGATCAGAATGATATTGTTCCCGAAGGCAAAATTTATCCATGGGCAGGACAACAAACCCGCTTAACCGACCGTCGGAATATGGGGCGCATTCAGGCCAACTACGTTCGCGGACGAGGCGATATGGGAACTTCAGGGAGGGCAAACGACCGTGCAACTATTACAGCTCCTGTAAACTCGTATGTTCCGAATGATTTCGGGCTTTATAATATGGCCGGTAACGTTAATGAATGGGTTCTCGATGTATATCGTCCTTCGAGCTTCGATGATGTAGCCGAATATAACTCTTTTCGTGGTAATGTATATATTAAAAATAAAGTTAGTGGAAAAGATAGTTTTGGCAGAGATGTGTACGAAATTGATTCGTTAGGTCGTATTGCTTTCGAAACAACCGAGGATTTGCGAAATTTCAAAGACCCGGATCCGCAGGCTAAAATACCAACTGATACCTTAGATATCAGCGATGTGCTTCGCCCGGTTATCAATGAGCGTTCGCGTATTTACAAAGGTGGTTCGTGGAAAGACCGTGTTTATTGGTTGAATCCATCCACACGTCGTTACTTAGATCAGAGCATGTCGGCTAATGATATTGGTTTCCGTTGTGCAATGAGTATGATTGGAGATATACCTCAGGGAAAAAAGAAAAAATAAATCTGTAATAAAAAAACATAAAAAAGCACTTGTTCTGTAAGGACAGGTGCTTTTTTTTAAACATAATGCAGGGCTATATCACTAAAATTTAGTACTTTTGCAAGCTAAATCCGATAAAAATTATTCAAAAACAGATTGCTCAATTATAAGATTATGACGAGAACAAGAATTGCTGATGCGCTGAAAAGTACTGATTTTGGCCAAAAAATTAATATAAAAGGCTGGGTCCGAACCCGCAGGGGCAATAAAACAGTTAGTTTTATTGCTTTAAACGATGGTTCAACTATCAACAATATTCAAGTGGTTGCCGATAACGAAAAACTTGGCGAGGAGTACCTGAAACCAATTACCACCGGTGCATGTATCAATGTAACCGGAACTCTTGTGGAGTCGCTTGGTAAAGGCCAGACAGTAGAAGTTCAAGCTGAGAGCATTGAAATTTACGGTGGAGCCGATCCTGAAACTTATCCTTTGCAGAAAAAGGGGCATACACTGGAGTTTTTGCGCGAAATAGCTCATTTACGTCCACGCACCAATACTTTTGGAGCCGTATTACGTATTCGTCATCATTTGGCACAAGCTATTCACCGCTTTTTCCACGAGCGCGGGTTTTTTTATGTACACACGCCAATCATTACCGGTTCGGATTGCGAAGGGGCAGGGCAAATGTTTCAGGTAACTACCATGAATCTTTACGATCTGAAAAAAGACGAAACGGGGTCGATTGATTATAGTCGTGACTTTTTCGGAAAACAAACAAGCCTTACTGTTTCGGGGCAGCTCGAAGGGGAATTGGCAGCTATGGCGCTGGGAGCTATATATACATTTGGTCCAACATTCCGTGCCGAAAACTCAAATACACCCCGCCACCTTGCTGAGTTCTGGATGATTGAACCCGAAGTGGCATTCAACGAAATTGCCGAGAACATGCAATTGGCACAGGATTTTATTCAGTATTGCATTCGTTGGGCACTCGAAAACTGCAAAGAAGACCTCGATTTTTTGAGCGAAATGTACGATAAAGAACTGTACGAGCGTTTAAACTTTGTGGTAAATAACGATTTTAAACGATTAGCTTATACCGAAGGAGTTGAAATTCTGAAAGCTGCTGTAGCAAACGGTCATAAATTTGAATTCCCTGTTGATTGGGGAACCGACCTGCAATCGGAGCACGAACGATATTTAGTCGAACAACATTTTAAATGTCCGGTTATTCTGACTGATTATCCGAAAGAAATTAAATCGTTTTATATGAAACAAAACGATGATGGGAAAACGGTTCGTGCTATGGACGTATTATTCCCAAAGATTGGTGAAATTATTGGTGGTTCGCAACGCGAAGAAGATTACGAAAAGCTTAAACGTCGTGCTGATGAAATGGGTGTTCCGACCAAAGATATATGGTGGTATCTTGAAACCCGTAAGTTCGGTACTGCGCCGCACTCCGGCTTTGGACTTGGATTCGAGCGATTACTGCTCTTCGTTACCGGAATGGCAAATATACGCGATGTAATTCCGTTCCCGCGCACACCGAACAATGCAGAGTTCTAATTTGTTACTAATTTCGCGTTTCACGTTTCGTGTTCAAAAACAGCGCAAAACACGAAACGCGAAACATGAAACTCGAAATAAAAATGTTTAATCGTAAATAATATAATGGCTAATACAAACAAAACTGAAGCAGAAAACGTCGTAATTCGATTCACCGGCGACTCCGGAGATGGTATGCAATTAACAGGCACGCTTTTCTCTAATTTGTCTGCTATTTTGGGAAATGAGATTTCTACATTCCCTGATTTTCCTTCCGAAATTCGCGCTCCGCAAGGTACTTTGGGTGGCGTTTCGGGTTTTCAGGTTAACTTGGGGGCATCCAAAATTTACACACCCGGCGACGATGCCGACGTAATGATTGCAATGAACCCTGCAGCCTTAAAAGTTAATGCAGGCGGAATCAAGAAAAATGGTGTTTTGATAATTGATACCGATTCGTTCCAGAAATCGGATTTGGACAAAGCCGGTTTTACTACCGATAATCCATTCGAAGAATTGAAACTTTCGGATACCATTCAGATTATTCCTGCTCCGCTTACATCGCTTACAGTGGCAAGTCTCGAAGGTTTCGGACTCGACAATAAATCGGTTATCCGTAGCAAAAATATGTTTGCGCTTGGTTTGGTTTGTTGGTTGTTTAACCGTCCTATCGATCAGGCTATTCATTTCCTGCAAAATAAATTCGGAAAAAAACCAACTATACTTGAAGCGAATGTAAAAGTGCTTACCGATGGTTATAACTACGGACACAATTTGCATTTGTCAGTGTCAACATACTTAGTCGATAAATCAACTGAAGTGCCAAAAGGCCGTTATACGAGCATAAATGGCAACAAAGCAACCGCCTGGGGATTGATTGCTGCTGCCGAAAAAGCCGGTTTGCAATTGTTTTTGGGAAGTTACCCCATTACGCCGGCTACCGACATTATGCAGGAGTTGGCCAATCGTAAAGATATGGGCGTTAAAGTAGTACAAGCCGAAGACGAAATTGCAGGAATTACCACTGCTCTCGGAGCTTCGTTTGCAGGCTCATTGGCAGCTACAACAACTTCGGGTCCGGGCTTAGCTCTTAAGTCGGAAGCTATCGGTTTGGCTGTAATGGCTGAATTGCCCATTGTAATTGTAGATGTTATGCGTGGCGGACCATCTACGGGTTTGCCTACAAAAACGGAACAAACAGACTTGCTCCAGTCGCTATACGGACGAAACGGTGAGTCGCCTGCTGTTGTAATTGCTGCCGGTACGCCTGACGACTGTTTCCATTTTGCATATATGTCTTCGAAAATTGCGTTGGAGCACATGACTCCGGTGATTTTATTGACTGATACCTTTATTGCCAATGGTTCGTCGCTTTGGAAATTACCTAAATTAGCAGATCTACCTGCCATTACACCAAATTTTGTAAAACCCGGCATGGAGGGCGTAAAAGTTACTTCGCGTGACTCCGAAACCTTAGTACGTTACTGGGCTGTTCCGGGCATGGAAGGATTTAACCAGCGTAATGGTGGCTTGGAAAAAGACTACAATACCGGTGCCATTTCTACCGATCCGCTTAATCACCAGAAAATGGTGGATACCCGTCAGGCGAAAATCAATTTTATCAGCAATGTAATTCCTGAAATTTCAATTGAAGGTGATGAATCTGCCGATACTTTGGTAATCAGCTGGGGCTCTACTCACGGACATTTAATGACGGCTGTAAACAATTTGAATAAAGCCGGAGAAAAAGTGGCTTTGGCACACTTCAATTACATTCATCCGCTGCCAGCAAATACGGAAGCAGTAATTAAGAAGTTTAAAAAAGTATTAGTTTGCGAGCTCAACAGCGGACAATTTGCCACTTACCTGCGTTCGAAAGTGCCGGGTGAGTACAAGCAATTCAACAAAGTACAGGGACAACCGTTTAATGTCGCCGAACTCGAAGAAGCTATTCTGAAAATTGTAAATAGTTAATGAAAAAATTGTAAATGATATAATGGAAACAATCGTAAAACAATATACTGCCAAAGATTTTAAAAGCGATCAATACGTTCGCTGGTGTCCGGGTTGTGGCGACTATGCCCTGCTCAATACCTTGCAGAAAGTGATGGCTGAATTGGCTATTGACCCGAAAGACATTGCTACTGTTTCGGGTATTGGCTGCTCGTCGCGCTTGCCTTATTACACTTCGGGATATGGTTTTCACACCATTCACGGACGTGGAGCCGCTGTGGCAACAGGTGTAAAAGTGGCAAACCCAAAACTCACCGTTTGGCAAATTACCGGCGATGGCGATTGCCTTGCTATTGGAGGAAATCATTTTATTCACAGTGTTCGCCGCAATGTGGATATTAATGTATTGCTTTTTAACAACCAGATTTATGGGTTGACAAAAGGACAATTTTCGCCTACTACCAAAAAAGGTTTTATCACTAAATCATCACCTTTTGGTACCGTTGAACGTCCGTTCCGCCCTGCTGAATTAACAATAGGTGCTCGTGGCACTTTCTTCGGTCGCGTGCTGGATGTGGATTTGAAATCGTCGCACGCTACAATGATGGCTGCTGCTGCTCACAAAGGGACTTCGGTGGTTGAATGTTTGGTGAACTGCGTTATTTTCAACGACGGTGCTCACAGCTGGTTGTCGGAAAAAGAAACACGCTACGACCGCATTATCATTCTGGAACATGGCAAACCTATGATTTTTGGTAAAAACAATGATAAAGGTTTGATTGCTGATGGTTTTAACCTGAAAGTAGTAACGTTAGGCGAAAACGGCATTACCGAAGCAGACTTGTTGGTACACGATGCCAAATGCGAAGACTTTACACTCCAAATGAAACTGGCATTGATGGAAGGCCCTGATATGCCGGTTGCCATTGGCGTTATCCGCGATGTGGAAGCCGACACCTACGATGCCGAAACCGAAAGCCAGATTGCAGAAGTGCAAGCCAAATCAAAAATCAGAACTTTCGACGAACTAATTGCTTCGTGCGAACAGTGGGAAATGTAGTAACATTATTTCAAAACAAAAATGCCTGCCTCAATATCTTGAAGCAGGCATTTTACCTTCACGAGTTCTTTTCAATCGCTTCTTGCAGGTTGATTTCAATACCTTTTTTGTCGTAAAATTTATATTGCAGAAATCCGAGCTGTTGTGATGCTAAAAATTTGCATCCGCGGCCATATTTAGCCCGCCATTTCCACTTCATCGAAAAAAATCCTTTAGAGATAAATGCTTCTACATACGGGTGTAGATGCAGTGTAAACTCTTTTATCTTCAGTTGATTCACCACCATTTCAATTTTGCTTTCCAACTGGTCGGCAAACAAAATAGAAGGCTTGGTATGTCCGGTGCCAAAGCAGGTCGGACAGGTTTCCTCAATGTCGATATGTGTTACCGGGCGTACACGCTGACGGGTAAGTTGCATAAGGCCAAACTTGCTGAGCGGCAATATATTGTGTTTTGCACGGTCATTTGCCATATTGTCCCGCATACGATCGTATAGCTTCTGACGATTTTCGTTTTCGTGCATGTCGATAAAGTCGACTACAATTATTCCACCCATATCCCTTAGTCGGAGCTGGCGGGCAATTTCGTCGGCAGCTGCCAGATTCACATCCAATGCATTTGCCTCTTGTCCACTACCATTTTTCGACCGGTTTCCACTGTTTACATCAATTACATGTAATGCCTCGGTGTGCTCAATAATCAGATAAGCGCCACTTTTGAACGAAACTGTGCGTCCGAAACCCGATTTTATTTGTTTGGTAATACCAAATCCGTCGTAAATCGGAGCTTCCTCTTTGTACAGTTTCACAATGTCCTTCCGTTCGGGAGCTATTAGTTCTACATAATCTCTGATTTCGGTAGCTACTTCCGGGTTGTTAACATGTATGTGCTTGAAATTAGTGTTGAATAAATCTCTGATTATTCCCACCGTGCGACCTAATTCTTCCAGAATGAGCGATACTCCTTTGGTTTGTTGTGTTTTGGCTACTGCTTCTTCCCAGCGTTTTACCAAAATACGCAACTCATTGTCGAGCTCGGCAACTTTCTTTTCTTCGGCAACTGTACGTACAATAACTCCAAACCCTTTTGGTTTAATGCTTTGAATCAGTTGTTTAAGCCTGATTTTTTCTTCTTCGGTTTTGATTTTCGACGAAACGGAAACCTTATCGGCAAAGGGAATCAAGACTAAAAATCGTCCTGCAATCGAAATTTCGGCGGTAAGGCGCGGACCTTTGGTGGAGATTGGCTCTTTAGCCACTTGCACCAATATGTCTTGTCCTGTTTTTAGAATGTCGCCTATTGAACCACTTTTGTCGATTTCGGGCTGCAGTTTAATTTTCGAAATAGCAGGTACTTTCTTACGGTCGCTTAGTATCTGCGTTGTAAATTGTTGTAATGTATTGAAATTCGAACCTAAATCAAGATAATGAAGAAAAGCGTCTTTTTCGTGTCCTACATCTACGAAAGCTGCATTCAGACCGGGCATTATCTTACGAACTTTGCCCAAATAGATATTACCTACAGCGAAGCTCTCTTCGCGTGCTTCATAATTCAGTTCTACAAGTCGTTTGTCTTCGAGCAGCGCAATAGATATTTCGGATGGTTGTACATCGACTACTAATTCGCTATTCACTTTTTACTGATTTTAGGGTTGTTTTTATAACGAAAAAACAAACTTAAAAGCCAAGATACAGCTTATTAAGTTTGTTTTCTTGGACTTTAAAGTATTAAAGACCATGTAAGACTATTTCTTTTTGTGTCTGTTTTTACGTAGTCTTTTTTTACGTTTGTGTGTCGACATTTTATGTCTTTTTCTTTTTTTACCGCTTGGCATCTCTTTTAAACTTTAAAAATTAAGGAAATTTTATTTTACTGTACTAACAAAAGTTTTTGCCGGTTTGAACGAAGGAATGTTATGAGCCGGAATAATGATAGTAGTGTTTTTAGAGATGTTACGGGCAGTTTTTTCAGCGCGTTGTTTCACAACGAAGCTACCGAATCCTCTTAAATAAACATTCTCGCTTTTTGCTAAAGAATCTTTTACTGCATCCATGAAAGCTTCTACTGTTTTTAAAACATCAGCTTTGTCAAGGCCTGTGCTTTTAGCAATCTCATTTACGATATCTGCTTTAGTCATTTTGGTAAGTTTTTAACTTGTTAATAAATATGTTTGATTTTTTGTTTTCGAAAAACGGACTGCAAATATAGAGCTTTTATTCTGATTAAAAAACATTTGCGTGTTTTTTTTTGAAAAAAAGTCGTTTTTTAAATAATTTATTATTTGATAGTTAGGATGATTTCTTCTAATTCCGAGGCCTTCAAATTTCTACCAACAATTGTTCAGCTTTGATCAATTAGCATTGTGGCCGAAATAAACTTATCATTTCATAAATTTTTTCAAAATCTCCTTCGGCACTGCATCTTTATGCACTACAATATTAATAGTTTTGTGCGCCACAAACGATTCGCTGGCATACCAGGTTCCTTTATATTTTGAGTCGGTTCCCCAGGAGTTTTTTACCAAATAATACTTTGTACCATTTTGGTCGTTGGCAGTGCCATAAATCACCATGCCATGGTCGTCGGTTGTTTCGTAATTATCAAAGCTTTTCTGACGAAGTTCCTGTGTTACTTTTACTTCGGGCTGAGGACCTTTTGCCTTGTAAATTTTCTCTTCCATTTCTTTTTGACTGATATTCAACCATTTCGCCTGATCGGAACCCGGAAGATTTTCTTTTTTTACTTCGGGATTAACCGCAACGCCGTTTCGTGTAAAACCTTTTTCGCTCACATCCGAACCCCAGGCTATGGTGTAACCTTTGTTGATAGCATTATCGAAAACAGCCATAAACTCATCCAACGGCAGGTTATACGATTCTTCCCAACGCCAGTTATCCGGAATTTCTATAATAAATTTACTGTAAAATGGATGATGCGTAAACGAGGTGAGCGACACATAATCGTCCATATTCAATCCCAGCGATTGAGCGTATGTGAGCGGTGTGTATTTTTTACCGTTAACCGTAAATTCTGTCGGTATTTTTCCAAGATATGCATCCAAAATTCCATCGAAACCAGCTTTCCAAGCGGTAGAAAGTTTCTTGTTCGGATTTTTGACGATTACATCCACGTAAGCCCGGGTCAGATTATCTAATTCTCCATGACGATGTTTGTCTTCGCCATAATTCAGTCCGCTCATTTCACTTTCAGGTACAATGCCGTAATTTTGAAGCGTGTACATCACATCGTAAAATGAACCTCCGCCCGCAAAGTTGGAAGTGCCGTTCATGCGTACAAATTTATCAGCTTTGTCCGAATACGATTTGTGTACCACAAACATTTCCGACAAGTCCACCTCCGGTTTTCCCATGCGCAACAATTCCGCTTCGAAAAATCCGACAGCCGAAAAGCTCCAACAGGTTCCTGAACTTGCCTGATTTTTCACGGGCGTAATTTTGTTTTCCTTAATGGTTGTAAAACGGAAAGTATCAACAGCTGTGGTGTCTTTTTCGACAGCCGATACAGCAAAAGCGCCGATGCTAAATGCTGCTATAATGAGAAGTTTGTACATGAGATTTTAGTTTAAAAAATTTCTTTTTTTTGAATTATTATGCAAATATAAGATATAAAAATGAGAAAATAAAAAAATAGCCATTTAAACGCAAGTGAGGGCGTCTTTCAAAAAAAACACCCTCACTAACAATTTAGTTAATTTCTGAAATTTTTCTCCATTTACATTTTTTATTAGAAAAATATCTCTATTTTTGTAAACCTATTTATAAAACCTCTATTGAATGAATTTACCAAAATACGAATTAAAAGCTGAAAAGACTTTAATGTTATTCGAGTTTATAAGCGAGGGCACAAAAGGTTCAATCGTAAAAATTATAAAATTTGATGAAACAACCTTGCAGGGTGTTTATAACCTTGCTTTTGGAGATAAAGATTTTGAAACTGGTGAAATAGATGATACGGTAGTTTCAAATAATGGCGATAGCGAACAAGTACTTGCAACTGTAGTTTCGGCAGTTTATGCTTTTACCGAAAAACAGGATGATGTATGGGTGTATGCAACCGGAAGTAACTCAACACGAACACGTTTGTATCAAATTGGTATAAATAAATATCTGAATGAAGTTAAACACGACTTCAATATTTATGGACTAAAGGATGGCGAGTGGCACAAGTTTAAAGCAAATGAAAATTATTCAGCATTTTTGGTGAAACGACACAACAAACAATTGAAAACTAAATAATTATGACAATAACTATAAAAAAATTAAATGCAAGCAAAATACCTATTGTTAGGATAGACAACCGATTAGAAGACTTGAAAAACAAACCGTATTTTCAACAAAAACTGAAACAGGCAAACGAAACCCTACAAACTGTAGGTTTGCCTAAAAATTAAAATACCGCAATCTACCACTCCAAAGGAGAGTGTTGGGTAGGGAGGTTATTTCTCGCCCGCTGTAACAACAGCGGCATTACATATTGGAAAAGCGTTAGCTTTTATTCCACTTCTGAAACTTAGACACTTTCAAGATACAATGGAATAAGTTAGTAAACGCCTGCGCTAAACGCGTGGGCTTTAACTTATTACTTGTATAGGGCAGTCTAAGGCCTCAGAAGTGTGATACAGTTGGAGTACCACGCTTTTTTTATGTCTAAAAGTGAACATAAAATTAATATAGCGGAAGCCGAAAAGCTTGAGAGTAGGCGCAAAAAATTCAAAACAATTTTATATGAAAAAGCTCAATTTGTTATTTGTTTCATTCTTATTTATTACATCAATCAATTTTGCTCAAGATGTTATTCAAAATGACTCTTCAAAATTATTCGATGTGAATAAAATTGAAAATTATGTATTTGGAAAAGATATTGATGGATTTTCAATTTTTGTAGATAATAATGATGATATTGTTTTTACAAAAACAATTCAAGATATTAAATTGTCGAAAGATGATATTTACAATCGAGCATTAAGCTTCTTTATAACAAATTATAAAGACGCTAAAAGCGTTCTTCAGCAACAAGATAAAGATGCTGGTATAATAATAGGAAAAGGAGTATTCTCGGATTTTCATTGCAGTAAAGGCACCTTCAAATATTTGGGAAATAAGAACACTGTTTCGGATTTTTATAGTGCATATCACATAATGAGAATTGACATAAAAGATAACAAAGCAAGAATTATTGTAACTGTCCAGAACTATGATATAAAACCAATTTTCATAACAAGTAATATAATAGCAAGTGCTGGTAGCGAACAAGCAGTTGTGACAAAGAAAATAATATCATGTCAGCCTATTGATACTACTTCAATTTCAGATAGAATTGAAATTCAAGTATCGAAATACAATAGTTACAAAAATACTTATAGAAATTATTACAAATCATATATGCCGATCATTTTAGAATCTGAGAAAGCTGCTTTTGTTCCATTATGCAATAGAGTATTTGTTACAATTAATAATTTAGAAAAAGAACTAAAAAATCAATCATCAAAAAATTCTGAGAATTGGTGAATTTAGCATTCAAAATATATACTTTAACAACTACTCAAACAAATAATTTATTATGATAACAGAAAGTCTAAAATCACATTTCTTAAATTTGTATCACATTGCCTTGTGCGATTTACAAATAGAACCTGTTGAATTAGAAAAACTTTATTCAATAGGCCTTGAAAAAGGAGTAACACCATCTGAAATTGATTCTATTGTATTACATCCAGATAAAATTAAGTTCTTCGTACCAAATACACTCGATCTTAAAATTGAATTTCTTTACGATTTGGCTCAAATTTCGTGGAGCGATGGTGTTATTGACCAAAATGAAAGAAATACGCTCGAATTGTTTTGTAAGAAATTTGGATTCGACCAAGAAAATATTTCACCGGTTGTAGATTTTGTATTGGATGAGGTTAGTAAAAATACAGCGTTATCAGAAGTTTTAAAAATTGTAAATCAAAATCTATAACATCATGGAGCTAAGTTTAAAGAAAGGACTTTTCAATACAAGTAATAAAGCACCTGAAACTACCCCTTTTATAAGTGATACAGGAAAAAGCAGTTTAACGTATAAGCAATGGGGGTTTCAGAAGGCTGGTGAATTGGGTGGAACTATAGCAGGATTGCACGCAGCATTGCACATTGTGTACTTAGATATTAAAAAGAAAATAATAGAAGATGACTCAAAACAAAACGAACTAAAACAATCGCATAAGGTTCGTATAGAGCATCTTAAAGGTGAAATTGAAAAACTAAATGGTATTATTGAGAATGAAAATAATAAGCTAAAACACGAAGAGTCAAAAATTGAACAATTGAAGGATGAGCTTTCAACAATAAAGAAACATCCAGAAACTATCACAACTGACCCTGCCGTGAAAGCAAGTTTTATTATCGGCATTGTTATTTTACTTTTTCTCACAATATATTTGTTTATATTCTACAGTTCAGCAACTTACTCAGCATTTTTTAAGGAGTTTGCCTTAAATAATATTGGTGTTGCAAGTTCAATTTTCGACCCTAATGCTATTGGCAAAGCCTTTACAGATGGCGTTGCCGAACTTGCACTTATACTTACTATTCCATTTGTATTTTTGGGCTTAGGTTATTTAATCAATAAGTTTCAAGAGCAAAAAGGCGTAATGAAATATGTTAAAGTTGTAATTTTGATTCTAATTACTTTTTTGTTTGATGCAATACTTGCGTATGGCATTACTGAGAAAATCTACAACATTACAAAAGAAAACTCATTCGATGAAATACCTCCCTACAGTTTTAGTATGGCTTCGACTGATATACATTTTTGGACGATTATTTTTGCTGGATTTATTGTCTATCTGATATGGGGGTTTGTGTTCGATTTTGTGATGGACTCTTATGCTAAACTTGATAAAATTAAAATTGCATTAGAGGAGCTTAAAATAAAGATTGCTGACTCAAAAATTGAATGTAAAAATTTCAAACTTGAAATTCAGAAAAACAAAGAATTGGTGCAAACAAACACTGCTGAAATTGAAAAGGAAAAACGTATAATTGATGGATTAATTGTTCCGATTAATGATATAAAACTTGAAATAATGAATTTTCAAACGGGATGGTTATCATTTTTACATGGTGTAGGGCACACTTCTCCAACTACTTTGGAAGTCCAAGAAACAGTTACAGCATTTATACGAAATGCAGATAGTGAAAATAGAAACAATTAATAAATTAAGTTTATGAAATCAAGTGTTTATATAGCATTAACTTGCTTATTATTATATTCTTGTGGAGGTCATAAAAGCAGTAATTCTGAAGGTTCATCGACTGCCGATGCAACTAATTCTGAACCAAAACAGCACAATATCTCGATACTCTTAGACTTATCAAACAGAGTTGATACAACCAGTAACTGTGCAAATCCACAACATTATGTCAGAGATTTAGAAATTGTAAAGTCTATTACAAATTACTTTATAAGTGATATGAAATCACGTGGCACTTTTAATTCAAAGGGAAAAATTAAAGTAATTTTTAGTCCGCTTCCCAATGACCCTAATGTAAATGTTATAGCACAGAAATTGAATGTTGATTGTTCGGAAATGAATAATACGCAAAAAAAAGAAGTATATGATAATTTGACTGGCACTTTTAACGATAATCTTTCAAAAATTTACAAACAAACTTTGATAGATAAAAATTGGATTGGTAGCGATATTTGGAGATTTTTCAAAGATGATATTGATATGTGTATTGAAAACGATAATAACTATAGAAATACCTTGGTAATTATCACCGATGGTTATATTTATCATGAAAATACGATGCAAAACGTTGGAAATCGATACAGTTACTTATCGCCAACACTTTTTGAAAAATATAAACTCAGGAATAACAATAATTGGGAAACGGAAATAAAAAACTCTGATTTTGGACTATTGGTTTCACGAAACGGATTATCAAATCTTGAAGTTTTAGTCTTAGAAGTTTCTACATGTTCAACTAACCACAAAACTGACCAAGATGTAATGAAGTATGTCTTAAACAATTGGTTTATAGAGATGGGTATTACAAAAAGTGCAATTTATTTTTCGGACCTTCCAGTATATACACAAAAAAGAATTGGGAGTTTTCTATCAACCTCATTATAAACAACTTAAATCAATCAAAACATCATGAGAGGATTTTCATTTTCCTGGAAGCGATTTATAGGAATAACACAAGCAAAACAGCAAGTTGCCCGTTCAACAGGCATTCCGACAACGAAACAAGGCATCGAACGTAAAATTGGTGGGATAATTTTAAAAGCTCTTTTTAGAAAATAGCCCTCGTTGTTAGATTTTTTTTATGGACTTTGGAAATCCATTATACAATCTTATATATTGAAACACAAATTTTTTGATAAAGATTTCAAATTCATTTTCAAAACCGTAATATTTCTGTTAACTGGTTTTAAATAACTTTGCAGATAACAAGAAACCGAACTTCCTTCTATCCCAAGGCTTGTTCGGTTTTTTTATGACCATTCGGGGCGCGACTTAGAGTCGAACTCGGAATTTAAAATCCAACAAAGCAAATCTTCGTTAAAGGTTAGATTAGTAAACCGCCTAATCAGAAGGCTGAGTTTCTAAGTTGAAATACAGCCGGTTGAGATTATTATAATAATTATTTATAGTGATTAAGTGTCAATTTCAAAAGATGTTAGTATATTTGCATTCCACTCTAAAAGTACAAAATTATGATAGTAACTGCTCAAATTAACATTGAAAGTCCAACAGGAAGACGCCTTGTTCGTGAACTTGAAAAACATCATAAAGTTGTGAAGTTGAATTATCAAAATACGCCTGAAATTGAAGGTGCCACAAGTCAAACATACACTTACGACGAATTTAAAAATAATGTAAAAGTTGAATTTAAGAAACGCTATGGTATGAATTTCGATGAGGTATGAATAAATTTAGAATAGTTTTTTCAGAAGATTCAAATAAAGATATTCAAAAATTATTTGACTTTATTGAAGTAAATTATAAAGCGCCAACGACAGCCAAAAGGTATATTGTCGGATTATTCTCTACAATAGATTTACTATCAAACTCGGCTGACTCGTATCCAATACAGAATCATAAATCTTTTTTAAAATATGGCTTATTTGTTCGAAGATTGAACTATAAAAAAATGGTTATTATTTTCACGTTGGAAAATGATGTTGCTTTTATTCTTCGAATAATCCCAAGCTCATTGGTTATATAAAATCTGCGTTCTTTTACAGCATTCGGGGCACGACTTAAAGTCGCACTCCGAGTGTGTGTTTTGAAACTTAGCTTGTCCCGATTTGTCGGGAAAACCCGAAACAATCGTTATTTCGCCGGAATATTTTTCAAAGTTTCAACCAAATAATCCCAGAAAAGCTGCACAGTAGCAATGTTTACTTTTTCGTCGGGCGAATGTGGGTAGCGAATGGTTGGGCCAAACGAAATCATATCCATTTTGGGGTAATGTGTTCCTAAAATGCCACATTCGAGGCCTGCATGGATAATCATAATTTTGGGAGTTTTGCCATATTTATTTTCGTAAACCGAAGTCATTTCTTTCAAAATGGGTGAATCCAGATTTGGATTCCAGCCCGGGTAACCACCTGTAAATTCAACCTTTGCACCTGCCAACGCAAATGTACTTTCGATAATCGAAGCCAGCTCTTCCTTGCGCGAATCCACCGAACTACGAAGCAACGATCGCAACTCTATTGTTTTTCCGTTAGATTTAATAATTGCTAAGTTATTCGAAGTTTCCACCACCGTTGGCAATTCGGGAATAAAGCGATAAACGCCATTAAAACAAGCTGTAACGCCATTAATCAGGTCGTCCTGTATTTCTTCAGGAATCAATCCGGCAGGCAAGGCAATCTCTTCTGCAGTAAGCGAAATATTATTTTCAACGCCGGCAAATTCTTCTACAAAAAGCGTTTCGTATTCATCCACCAAATCCATAATATCTTCCACACCCTCAGCAGGAACAGTAATCACTGCAAACGCTTCACGCGGGATAGCGTTGCGCAAACTACCGCCATCAATACTTGCCAATCGGGCTTCGCATTCAGCCACAGCTGTTTTCAGGAAGCGGAACATGAGTTTGTTGGCATTGGCACGTTGCAAGTGAATATCCACACCAGAGTGACCACCTTTCAGCCCTTTCAATGAAATTTTCAAAGCCACATCGCCTTCGGGAATTTCTACTTCGTTGTATGCAAAGCTAATGTTTGCGTCCAAACCACCGGCACAGCCTACATAGAGTTCACCTTCATCTTCCGAATCCATATTGATCAGAATATCACCTTTCAAAAATCCCGGCTGCAGACCAAATGCGCCGTGCATACCTGTTTCTTCGTCCACGGTAATAAACATTTCGATTGCCGGATGGGCAATGTCTTTCGATTCGAGAATAGCCATAGCAGCCGAAACACCAATACCATTGTCGGCTCCGAGTGTGGTATCCTTAGCTGTTACCCAATCGCCGTCGATATAAGCCTGAATCGGGTCGGTTTCGAAATTGTGTGCAATACCCGAATTTTTCTGAGGTACCATATCCATGTGCGACTGTAATACTACAGCTTTTCGGTTTTCCATGCCAGGTGTGGCAGGTTTGCGTACCAACACGTTACCTATTTCGTCGCGCAGGGTTTCTAAGCCGAGCGATTTGCCATAATTTTCAAGAAAAGTGCCAATTGGTTCTTTTTTGCCCGAAGGGCGGGGCACCTGTGTCAAACTATAAAAATGTTTCCAGAGCGCTTTAGGCTCCAACTGAAGAATTTCACTCATAATTTTTTATTTAATGTTGTATATTTATACTGATTTTATTAACTGCAAATATCCGTATTTTTTTCGAGAAAAACAATTTGCGTAATGACTTTTATAATGATAAAACGTTAAGCCCGACAAATAGTTGTTGACCGCGACTTCACATTTTATAAAAATACGGTTTATTTTCAGATGATTGAGATTTGGCCATGTAATTAATGTTGCAAAACAACTGATAACATGGCAAAATCTGAAAGATATTTTATTTTTGCCTTGTTTTTTGCCATGTATTTTGACAATAAGTTTTAATTCAGTTTGAAAATTTAAATGTATCTTTGCTGTTCGTTTTCAATTTTACATCTTAAAAATATAATCTTATGAATTCAAAAATTATTCTTTTGGGAATTTTCCTGATTTCCATTTTTAGTTTAAATGCAAAAATTAAAGTAGCCTCAGTATTAGGCGACAACATGGTATTGCAGCGAAATACTGAAGTTAAACTCTGGGGAACAGCCGACCCGAATCAAAAAATGACGATTACTACAAGTTGGAACAAAGCAAAACTGACAACTACTGCCAATGAAAAAGGAGAGTGGCTCGTAAAAGCTAAAACTACCGAAGCCGGTGGCCCGTTTACTGTTACGGTTGTAGCCGGAAAAGAAAAAGTACAATTGCAAAATATTTTACTTGGCGAAGTATGGCTCTGCTCCGGCCAATCGAATATGGAAATGCCTATGTTGGGTTTCAATGATCAGCCGATAAACGGATCGAATGACGCAATTGCTGATGCCAACAACTGTAAACTACGACTATTTACTGTGAAGCGAAATTCAATAAATACACCACAGGATACCTGTGTTGGTAAGTGGGAGTTGGCTAATCCAAAATCGGTTGGTAGCTTTAGTGCTGTAGGTTACTATTTTGCAAGTCGCCTGCAAAAAGCGCTAAATGTTCCTGTCGGTGTTGTTAATTCGAGCTGGGGTGGTTCACGTATCGAAGCCTGGATTGATGCAGAAACAATGCAGAAATTTCCACAATCGCTCAAAAGTACAACGCAGGAAAAGACAGCTCCAAACCATCGGGCTGCACATTTATACAATGGTATGATTGCACCGATTAAAAATTTGAGCATCAAAGGTGCTATCTGGTATCAGGGTGAATCGAACAGGGCTGAATATCAATACTATGCAGAACTAAAGAAAGCCATGATTGCCAAATGGAAAAGTGATTTCGAATTGACTGAATTGCCATTTTATTTTGTTCAAATTGCTCCTTATTGGTACAACAACAGTAAAGATATTCTTTCTGGTAAATTTTATGATGAACAATTGAAAGCATCGCTCGAAATTCCAAATGCCGGAATGGTAGGTACAGTAGATTTTGGCGAAGAATTTTGTATACATCCCGCCGAAAAACAAATTGTTGGGAAGCGTTTGTCGAATTGGGCATTGTCCGAAACCTATAAAGTAGAAGGAATTGCGTATAAAAATCCGATTTATAAAAGTGTAACTGTTAAAGATTCGTCGTTGGTTGTGTCGTTCGATAATTTGGTTAACGGACTTACTTCTTTTGGTAAGGAACTAACAAACTTCGAAATTGCCGGCGATGATAAAGTGTTTTATCCGGCGGTTGCCAAAATTAAATCACGTCAGGTTATTCTGACTACTCCTGAAGTAAAAAAACCCGTTGCAGCACGTTATTGCTATATTAATTACCCTTCGGGCAAAGGATTTTTGTACAATACAGCTGGTTTGCCGGTATTGCCTTTCCGAACTGATAATTGGTAGAATTTTCAGCAAAATAATAACAGCCGAAACAAAGTATTAATTGCTTTGTTTCGGCTGTTTTGGTATGTATCTACATTTACTTTAGTTAAGCACTGAAATCTTATTTTGACAGAGTGTAATCCCTATTTCTAAAATTGTTGATAAAAAGCCACTTTTATCCTCATCTTTCTGAATTAAAACGGGCTCAATACGGCTGTCTATATTGCGTGTAAAACAATTTAATTGTTTTGAAATTAGCAAAAAATCTATCTCGAATATATAACAGTGTAATCTATTGTTTCATTCCGAATTGAATTTTGAACAATATAATTAATTCTGATTTCAGTAAAATCAACATTCACAGTTCCATTTCCGGACAATATTCTTACTTCGGCACTAAAGTCTTTAGGGATAATCTGAATTTTATTATCGATGATTTTTGCAGTTATGTCATACTCCCCATCATAACTAAACTTGTGAAAATTACTAATCAAATAGTTTGTTGTACTGTTTTTTACTTTATAAAAATCAACCGAATAATTCCGGATGCCTAGTTGTGATGACTCTGTACATCTGAAAGTGTAGCTGTTTGAAGGTGTATTGTTTGTACAGCTTGTGACAATCAACACCAAAAGCAAGAAAAGCGACAAACTATTTCTTCTTCTTTTTCTTTGGAATAGCTTCGCCATTTTTGTAATATGTTGTTTCAACTAATTTTCCGTTCTGATTGTATGCTTTGGCTACACCGTTGCGCTGACCGTTTTCGAAACTGATTTCGGACATAATTTTACCATCTTTATAGAAGGTTTCCCAAATTCCTGTTTTAAAATCGTTGGCGTATTCTCCTTTGTTTTTAAGTTCACCTGTTTCGTAGTAGTAAGTCCACTCGCCTGTAGCTTTGCCGGCTGTAAAATTCCCTTTCTGTTTGAGTTTTCCATCGGGGTAGTTTACTATCCATTCGCCGTCGAAAAGATCGTTGGCATAACGGCCTGCACTATAAACGTTTCCGTTTGTGTAGTACGATTTCCAACGCCCGTTCTTCTTATTGCCTTTATAGCTGCCAGTCTGACGAATTACCAAAACCGTGGAATCGTAATACTCTTTCACAATTCCCTGTATGGTATCGTTGGCATACATACATTCGTATTTCAGGTTGCCCGACGGATAATACCACGATAGTTTACCATTCAAACGGCCATTGCTGTAATGGCAAATTTTATTTACGGTTCCGTTTGCGTAATCTTTATAGTAATCAATAAATTGTCCTTCGCAAAAACCATCTTTCATTATGGCGCGGTCGCGGATATTGCCGTTTTCGAAATATGTTACCGAAAATCCATCTTCAACACCCATTTTATAGCTGCGCATAATGCGGGGACGACCATCTTCGTAATAAGCTTTAAAATCACCGTTTAGCAGACCTTCTTTGTAGGTTCCGGTTTCCTGAATTTTGCCATCTTCAAAATAATTGATAACTGTGCCATCTAATTTGTCGTCTTTAAAATCAGCATCCTGCATCAATTTTCCATCGGGGTAATAATACTTCAATTTTCCATCGAGCAATCCTTTTGTATAATTTAACTCCTGTTTCAGAATGCCGGATTCGTAATAATCCACCCAGTATCCATCTAATTTATCGTAGTCGTATTTACCATCCTGCCAGATTTTTTGATTCGGATACCATATAGTGTAAAAGCCATGCTTTACTTTACCCAGTTTTTGATGGTCAATTACATAATACACCTCCTTTGGTTGTTTCTTTTGGTCGTCGTAAAAAGTAGAAACTTTTCGTTGTGCCAATACCGGAACAACAAGTAAACTAACGATAAATAGTATTTGTAAACGTTTGATTATCATTTTATTTCGAGCATTAGTTGAGTTCCACCCAGCGGTTGACGATGTCCGTAATCAAGTATAGCAGCCAATACATATTTTCCTTTTATAGTCACCCGTGGCATTTGTAATGTTACTTTACGGGAAGCATCAGGGTAAACGGTTGTTTTAACGGTTCCGAATTTTTCTTCCTTGCCCGTTTGCAGGTTTGCCAGCGTCAGATATACATTGGCATCAATCACATTATCACCAATATTGGTAATTGTAGCTTCAAAACTTTGCTGTTTATCGGAGCGTTTGGTAATTTCTTTCAAACCATTGATACTCGCTTTGTAATTGTTGTTGCTGCGGGGCGATTGTTTTACCATCACCACAATGCGCGGAACGAGCAAAACCCCTGTTGCCAGCGTTTTATCGGCTTCGAAAGCCGATTGTTCTTTAGCAACTTCGACGTGCACCATACACCAACGACTCGAAAAACCATCTTTGGGAACAGTCATCATGATATCCAATTGAGCTGTCTGATTTGGATTTAGTTCAATAAACGAAGGGCTGATGTTTAACCAATCGGCACACGAACGTTTACTGCTGCCGAGAGGAATAATTTTACGATTGCCATCGGCATCCATCACAAAGTCAGAGATTTTCAGATTGTATTTCTGCGGCTGTGCCGAATGATTGATAAGCGTAAGCTGCTTTTTCTGAATTTCGCCCGGTTCGGCATTAAAGTTCATTACAACAGGCGAAACTTCGAAATCCTGTGCGTTGAGAAGTTGAAAAAATGCAAAAAGCAGAAATAGAAAGCGAAATTTTATCATAATGCAATATGTATATTTTACTGAAAAAGAATAATTGAATGTTTTTCCTGTTTCAATTATTTATATCAGGCAAAAATACAATTTTGTGTGCATATAAAAGCAAAATTTAGGTTTAAAAAAACAAAATCCATTTTCGGATATAGCTTTAAAACAAATTTAATAAAGAAATTGGATTAAAAAACTTCCTCGCAGCTTACCATTTCCCACCCGCAGTAAATCACCCTTAGCAGGTGCAGCGTAGTTTTGCCCACCGAAGCCACTATGCGTGGTTCGACAGCATACCGATGGAGTTGCGCATCGGCTTCGGCATTGAGTTTTTGTACCAATGCCGAAGCCGAATTTTTGGCTTCAGCTTCCTGAGCGCGGGGCACATATTTGAGCTCTATCAAGTAACTATGCAGCATGTGAGGGCGCACAATAAAGTTGGGCTGCAGCCACAAATCGACAAATCCTTTGCCCATTTCGGCTTCGGAATGTACCACAAAGTAATTCAGCATGTTTAAATATACCAAATGAAACATCTGCACCGTTTTTTCGCCATCCATAAAGTCGCGCACGGAGGTTTGTTTGTAAATTTGCTCCGAAAAATACGTAAAGAAGGGTTTCCAGTCGCCATCGTAAGCCATTTTATGAGCCAAATCTGCAAGGGACATATACTCTAATTTAAAAATCTCAGCCTCGCTGAAACCCTCCACCAAATAAGAAAACAAAACGGTACGAATAGCTAAATTGGGTACTTTGAGTACCAATTCGTCATCCTGAATTCTATCAATAGTCAATATTCCAAAATAATAAAGCAGCGACACAAAATTTTCTCTGGCAATCAGCTTTTCAGCCGGAAAAGATGTTGCAATTGCTGTACGGATTTCACCCTCTTCGGCAATGCGCTTGATGGTGGAGAAATTGCCATTCACTTTTTTATCTAAAATAATTAAATGACGTAGTTTGCCATAATCAATCTTAATATTATTGTCGATCAATACCTTAGGAATGCTCCCTTTGGTTAAATAATTATCCAAGAAGTAAAGCGTCATGTCCGAATTGTACATTTTGTGGTCTACCCTGTCTTCGGCAAAACAATAATTGTTGTACCACTCACGCATTACATCCAACAGATTTTCGATAGGCTCGTTGATTAATCCTTCACCTTTGTAATAGTTAAGCATAGTAATTACTTCCGCTTCGGTAAACCCTATTATTGAGTTAAAATTTGCATCGGTGGTAATGTTTTTGGCAATATTAAATCCACTCGTTACATCGTCTAAAGTTACGGGCGAAACACCGGTGATAAATATTTTTTTGAGTGATGCATTTATATCGGTAGTGGCTAATTTAATTTTATTAAAAAACAAGCGAAAAAAACCATTTCCATGCGTAATATCAGCGTAGGTACGCTCGCCATGTTGACTAAGTATGGTGTTGGTGAAATTATCATATTCGTCGATAAACAAATAAATGGAAAGACCCTGTTCCTGACAATAGCGTGCAATGTATTCAAGGCGTGCCTCTGCAGTTTTGCGCAATTCAAATCCGGCCCAAAAATCCTCCCCTAAAATTGACTTATATTTTCGGTAAAAAGATTCGAAGGATTGTAAACAATGCTCCTCGAAGGACGATTCAAGTTTTAACAATTCGGGATTAACGCCCGAAAAATTAAAATTGAGAATCAGATATTTGTTGCGCTCTACGGTAGGGTGCTTTCCGATATAAGTTTCACCAAAATTAGCTTCGAAATTAGTCGCCTCATTCACATCATAATAAGCCATCATGGTATTCAACCACAGCGACTTACCAAATCGACGGGGTCGAATAAGGAACAAAAAGCGCGATGCCTGTTCAACCGTTTCAATAAAATACGTTTTATCAACGTAGTAAAAGTTGCTTTTTGCTATTTCAGCATAATCGCTGATGCCGTAAGGAATTTTTTTGGCCATAATGGTAGATTTATATAGAAAAGAGCAATATTGAAAGTCAAATGTCTAAAGTCAAATGACCTTAGACTTTATACCTTAGTCTATTGACTTTTTCTTCTTGATTTGCAAAGATACAAATATTTTATGGCTCAACTAAATGAAAGCTATTATTTTTTAGTCAAATATATAGTAACCTAAAGGTCAAATTTTGTTTGTGGAATAGAGTGTATTCAAGCTATTACGTAATTTTGGATTTACTATGCAAACGAAACAAGATTTTTTACATAATTTGAATAATTGTTTGATTTTTTGTTCCAATTATTTTATTCAGGCAAAAATACAATTTTGTGTGCATATAAATGCATGATAAGGTTTAAAAAATCAAAAGGGGCTGCTTTAAAATCAATATTCATTATCATTTCACTGAATAATTGGTCTCCATTTTTAATATTTCCCCTGAATATTTGTCTTTGAATGTGAAAATACATCAACCAAAACACCCCTCAACACAACAGTTATGAATTTCTGGGTTGAAGGGTGTTTACCTAACCATAAAAAACTAATTATTAAACTAAACCAATACTTTCTTTAAACGGACTTTGAACGCTGTTTATTGTTTCGCTTGGACCAGCAGGTGAATTCGATTCTAAAGCCAGTGAAATGTCGCTATCTATTTTAATAAACTCAACTTAAGGAGCTTTAAATTTCGGACATTCTATTCAATTCATCAATTCAATTCCACCATCACTTCGTTATTTTCCACCATCAATTCGAGTGGAATAAGATTGCCTTTCAGTGGATTTCCGTTTAGCGTAAGCTTTACTTTTCCTGTTTTAAATTGGTTAATCACCTTTATTTGGATTTTTTTTCCTCTGAAAATACGGTTAATCTGAAAGTTGCCTACCGATTCGGGCACACAAGGTTCAATCACCAACCCATCGTACTGCGGTTTAACACCCAAAATATGCTGACTAATAGCATAGAAATTCCATGCTGCTGTGCCCGTAAGCCACGAATTTTTGGCTTCGCCCGGTTTGGCGGCATCTTTTCCGGCAACCATTTGAGCGTATACGTAGGGCTCTGTTTTATGCAGTTCCGAAATGTCTTCGAGGTATGCCGGACAAATTTTGGTGTAATAATCCCACGCACGTTCGGCATTGCCAATTTTGGTTTCGCCAATCATAATCCACGGATTATTGTGGCAGAATATTCCTGCATTTTCTTTGTAACCAGCCGGATAAGTAGAAATTTCGCCGTACTCAATTACGTATTTTGTAAATGCCGGATTATTTAGCACAATTCCATACTCACAATCCAAACGCTCTTTTACCGAATTGAGTGCTTTTTCTACCAAACCATCTTCCTTACCAATTTCGGCCATGGTACACCACCCCTGCGATTCTATAAAGATTTTGCCTTCTTCGTTTTCGTCAGAACCCACTTTTTTGCCAAAAAAATCGTAAGCACGTAAGTACCATTCGCCATCCCAACCATGCGCTTTTACGCTTTCAATCATGACTTCTACATGTTTCTGAGCTTCAGCCGCTTCGGCAGCATTGCCAATTCGGTTGGATAATTCCACAAAATCGCGACCGTAAAGCACAAACAAACCGGCAATCATTAGCGATTCGGCTTTCGAGCCTTTGGTGTTGTTTTGCGTTGTTTGAAACGATTCATTGGGGTTCGACGAGAAGCAATTCAGGTTCAAACAATCGTTCCAGTCGGCACGACCAATCAATGGCAAGCCATGAGGTCCAAGATTATTTACAGTAAAATAAAACGAGCGTTTCAAGTGGTCGTACAAGGGCTGTGCTTTTGATTCGTCGTTGTTATAAGGCACCATTTCGTCCAAAATACTGAAATCGCCGGTTTCCTTGATATACGAAGTGGTAGAAAGAATCAACCACAGTGGGTCGTCGTTAAAATCGCCACCAATGGCATCGTTACCACGTTTGGTGAGCGGTTGGTATTGGTGATAAGCTCCACCGGATTCTAATTGAGTGGCAGCAATATCCAGAATGCGCTCTTTGGCTCGTTCGGGAATTTGATGTACAAAGCCGATTAAATCCTGATTCGAATCGCGGAAACCCATTCCACGTCCGATTCCCACTTCGAAAAACGATGCCGAGCGCGACATATTAAACGTTACCATGCATTGGTACTGATTCCAGATATTTACCATGCGGTTCAGCTTTTCGTCGCCCGAATGGATATTGTAAATACTCAACAGATTATCCCAATACGCTGCTAATTCGGCCAAAGAAGAGTTCACTTTTTCGACGGTATCGAATTTACCAATCAATGCTTTGGCTTTAGTTTTGTTTAACACACCCTTACTTTCCCATTTTTCATCATCTGCATTTTCGATATAACCCAACACAAAAATGAGTTCTTGCGATTCTCCTGCTTTCAAGGTAATTTCTTTGTAATGCGAAGCTATGGGCGACCAACCATGAGCATGCGAATTGCGGGGTTTTCCATCCAACACAGCTTGGGGCTCGGATATTTCGTTGTAAAGTCCAACAAACGTTTCGCGGTCGGTATCAAAACCATCAATCGCTGTGTTTACATGATAAAACGCATAATGATTGCGACGTTCTTTGTACTCCGTTTTGTGGTAAAGCGTTGAACCAACAATCTCCACTTCACCTGTCGAGAGGTTGCGTTGCAGGTTATTTTGGTCATCTTCGGCATTCCACAAGCACCATTCGTTGTACGAAAACAGCTTAATCGTTTTGGTTTCAGTGCCTTTGTTTGTCAGTTTTACTTTCTGAATTTCGGCCCATGTTTTAAGTGGCACAAAAAACAAGGTTTCAGCTTCGATGCCATTTTTTTCGCCTGTAATTTTGGTGTACGACATACCATGTCGACATTCGTAGCTGTCCAATGTGGTTTTTACAGGTTTCCATCCCGGCGACCAGATTGTTTCGCCATCTTTGATAAAAAAATAACGGCCACCATTGTCCATAGGCACGTTGTTATACCTGTACCGATTCAGTCGTCTGAATTTTGCATCTTTGTAAAAACTGTAGCCACCAGCCGAATTAGAAATTAGCGAAAAAAAATCTTCGTTTCCTAAATAATTAATCCATGGCCAAGGTGTTACAGGATTTGTAATTACATACTCTCTGTTTAAATCATCAAAATGTCCGTACTGCATATTTTTAAGTTTGTAAAGTTATAAAGTAAAAGCACATCATCACATCAATACATCAACACATCATCACATCATCACATCAATTCCTTCTCTCTTCGGCTGTTTAACTCGTGGGTTATTAAATCTAATTTGGCCTGAGGCAGTGGATACATAGTCATAAACACCGCTGCAACTATGGCAATAATAGAAGGTATCCAACTCATAAGCATTTTTATTCCGGGAATAGCTAAGTGTATAGCAGCTGCATCCTGACCGTTATAACCATAAGCACCCAACACAAAACCAATGATAGCTCCGGCTATACCACCACCAAATTTTGTGGCAAACGAACCGGCCGAATAAATAAGCCCTGTAGCTCGTCGGCCATTTTTATATTCCGAATAATCTGCCACATCGCCCAACATGGCAAAGAATAAGGTTGGGAAAATGGCTGCTCCAAATTCGGAAATGGCACCCAATGTGAAAATTGCAATAACGTCCTGTGTTCCACAAAGATATAATAAGGCATTAACAATAGCCGAAAATATTAAAGCTGCAATAAACAAATTCCGTTTTCCGAGCCATTTGCCAAGTGGAGCAGTTGCCATAGCACCTGCAATAGAGGCAATCATGATAATAACAAGATACGAACCTGCCATTAATTGCTGATTAATATAATGCGAAAAATAAATGACTACTATACCTTGTTTGATATTATTATATACATTAAACAATAAGCCTACAATAAGTAAAATTATCCATGGTTTGTTGAGTATCAAATCTTTAAAATCGCGCCAGATATTGGTTTCCTGACCTGCAGGAGGCTGTACACGTTCGCGTGTTGACAAAAATGTAAGTATCATAAACACTGCCAAAAATACAGATAGCGTATAAATTGCCTTACTGTAGCCATTTCGTTGGTCGATAAGCGTTATGTTTTCGGCAGTAAGATTGGGCTCACCTGTAACCTGAAAGCAATACTCTTTTCCGGCTGACATCGAAAAACTTTTCGAAGTTGTAGCCTTTTGATCCGGCAATGAATCGCATTTTGTATCCCAGGTAAATTGCGCCACGCCTTTTTCGGTTTTAATATTTACGTTTTGAACATCACGTGGCGACGAAACAACTAAGTTATACGCTTTATCGCCAGTTTGTTGCATTTTAATATCCGGATTTACATTTCCAAAATAAGAAACCAACAAAAGCAACGCACCTTGCACTAACATACCACCCGCAAAAGCGCCCACCATTCTAAAGGAGCCGAATGTAGTTCGTTCTTTATTATCGGGCGTAATAACAGCCATTAATGCGCCATAAGGGATATTATTGGCAGTATAAATAAGTGTAAATAAGATATATGTAATATAAGCATACACAATTTTACCAGTAATTCCAAAAGCAGGCGTAGTAAATAACAAAGACAAGCTGATGGCGAGAGGAATGGCTGTCCATAAAATCCACGGACGGAAATGTCCGTGTTTCGATTTGGTACGATCGCCAATTACACCCATTAGTACATCGCTCACACCATCGCTAAAACGGGCAATAAGCATAATCATACCTACTGTAGCTGGGTCGAGACCAAAAACATCGGTATAAAAAATGAACAAGAAAGTAGCCACCGCACGCCATGCAATATTCGCTGCACCATCGCCTAAGGCATAGCCTATCTTCTCAACAATTCCAGCTTTTTTGTGTGCTATTTCCATGATTTTTAGATATTAAACTTACCGGGTAAGTCAGCTATTTGTTTTTTTAATTCTGTTTTTAATTCATTCAGCACATTTGCATGCGCAGGGTCTTTTGCCAGATTCTTCATCTCATTGGGGTCGTTGCTGATATCATAAAGCTGATCGGCATCGAAAAAGCCCGGCTTTGTGCCATACACTTCGTGTTCGGCGCCGCCACCACCCGGATACATCTCTAAATGACCGAAAGGCAAACTGTAATCTTCGGTAATGCGTTCGTTGCCAAACGATTCGCGAAACAGATTGTATTCTTCCAGCATTATTTTTCGTTGTGGAAGCGTGTAATTTACAGCCCATTGCGGATAGCGAATAGCCAAATATTTATAATTTCCTTTGATTACTGCACGTGCATAGCCCAATTCAAAATACATGGTTTTGCGTGCTTGCAATTTTGACCCTTGCAGGGCTGGAGCAAAACTTACTCCATCGCTTATGATTTTTGCGGGTTTTTGGCTGGCTAATTCTACAATTGTGGGTAAAAAATCGACATTGCTAACCGCTAAATCCAATTTATTGCCGCAAGCAAAACCATTGCTTTTCCAAATAATGCATTGCGTACGGATACCACCTTGGTAAAGTGTTCCTTTGGCTTTCTGACCATTGTCGTTGAAGAAAAATATTATGGTATTATTCAAACTACCCTCTTTTTTCAGTTTTTGAATTAATGCTCCTAACGCGTCGTCGAGCCAAAGCAAGTTTTCCTTTCCTTTACCGGCTAATCCTGCTTTTTTAATGCGCATTTCAATACTTTTCCGACTGGCTTGTACATTTAAATTCTTGTCCAAAAAGCCTGTAGCTGTAATTTTTGGATTCGCATTCCACGAGCGTTCAGGTTCGTTGGGCGCATGCGGCAAGGTGGTGGCAAAATAGAGAAAAAACGGTTTTTTCTTGGATTGTTCCAAAAATCGAATGCCAGCTTCGGTAATCCAATCCATGTTTTGCGAATTGAGCGCTTTTATTCCAAGCCAGTCGGGATTGTCGTGATACAAATTATCGGCAAAGTCGAAACCGCATTTTTTAATACTGTTCTGAAGACTTGTATGCGCTTCTATGAGTTTTTTTCTAACTGTGGGATTGGTTGGATCGGCCAATAAATCGGGTTTTTCTGTTTGATCCACCTGATTGGGGTCGTCCACTACATGATTTTTACCAACAAAGCCGGTAGTATATCCTAATTGTTTTAAGTACGTTGCAATGGTTTTGTCGGCAGGTGTGATATACGAATTCCATTGCACCACTACCTGACCCTCCTGCGAAGCTGTAAAATCAGTTATTTTTTTGTTCGTAGCCCTACTGGCATAATTCCCCGTGAGGCAATTGTACCTGCTGGCTGTACTTACCGGCGACACACAATACTGATTGGTCAACACCACACCTTCGGCAGCCAAACAATCGATATTCGGAGTTAAATTCTTGCCTTTTCCTTCGGGCAAACAATTAAACATTTCCGGATACATATCGTCGGCAATGAAAAATATGATATTGGGCTTATCACTCGCCTTAGGCGAAGCTATTGCCGCCAAAGGCAAAAGCATCGAAGCGGTGATATATTTTAACCGAACAGTATTGTGAAATCTTTCCATTACAACCTTCTACCAGAATTATTTAAGCATTATTTTCTGGGTATATCCATCTACTTGAACCATCACAATACCTTTTTGGTTTACAGGTATCAGCGTAGAATTGGAAGTGATATACGAACCCATTAACTGACCAACTGCATTAAACAATGTGGCATTTTTGCCAGCCTCAGAATTAATTTCAATAGAATTTCCAACCTGACGAATGCTGAAAACATCAGTAGGATTTTTTAATCCACTTGCTGCAGTGGTTGCAAAAGTATTGTTCGACTCTACGGTTGTCATAGTTCCGTCGGTAGCCGTAACACGGTAACGATAAGTTCCCGCATCCAAGTTGCTAACCGCTAAAGTTTGTACATTTCCGGCTGCAAAAGGCGACCCAGCAATGGCTGTCCATGCAGGAGTTTCGGCACCATCCGATTTTTCGACAATGACATTGTATGCGTTTGCACCTTCTACTGCCGCCCAATTGGCTGTAAACGAATTTGCTGTAATATTTGAGGCAGCTGAAGTGTAGGCAATTTTGCGAACTTTTATTGACATATCGTCAATATATACCGAGTAGTTGGTATTATCGGATAATGGATAGAAATCGAATCCTAAAGCAGTTACTCCAGTCCCTGTAGCGTATCTGTCGATTGTGAATTTTTGCCAGGTGGAGGTGATGGTCAGAAATTCGTTTGGACTTTTTTTGTTTAACAAAACGTTTTTGTCTGCACCATCTATCCTTGCCCAAAAAGTAACTTCATATTTTTCAAGACCTTCAACTCCTGCAAATAAAATAATATCATTGTTGGATCTTAATCTAAGTGTAAAAGGAGTTTCATAAGTTCCAAATGTTTGACCTGTCAGATTAAATTTGAGACATTGACTGCCTGCACCTCCGGTTCGTTCTTCTGCTACTACATTTGCCGAATATGTTTTATCGGCAGCTGCTGCATTCGAATATAAATCCTTCCAGATTGTTCCCGTATAGGGGTATGCATTTTTTGTGGCCGAAGCAGTTGCCCATGCTTGTTGTCCTAACGCATTAAAGTTGGCAGGAAAACCATTAGCTGTTTCAAATCCTTCTGTCAGAACAGGACTGTACGTAATTTGTGCTTGAAGTGTCAAAGTCAGCACAAATGCCATTAAGGAAAAAGTAATTTTTTTCATGATTGTTTGATTTAAAGAATTATTTTATATGTTTGATTATCAACTTTAACTATAAAGATTCCTTTCTGATTAACAGGAAGAATATTTATTCCATCGCGAGTTATTATTTTAGATATTGATTGTCCGATATTATTGTAAACTTGTAATTCTTTTCCCGATGTTGCATTTACATATATTGTCCCATTTTTTGCATAAAGTGCTTTAATGCTTGAGTTTTTAATTCCAGTAGTAGACCCAGTAGTAACAGTTGTGAAATTTGAAGATGGAGATGAATAAGTACCATCAGTAGCTACAATTTTATAGCGATAAACAGTATTTGTTGTAAGTCCGGTAATTTCAGACGATACTGTAGCTCCATTAGTAATTGTAAAAGGTGAACCGGGCGCTGTCAGAGCAAAAGTAGCGCCGTTGTCGGCTGATTGTTGTACAGTTAACGTATAGCCAGTTGCGCCACTTACCGCATCCCAGTTGGCTGTAAAAGCGGTTTCGTTTACGCTTGTAGCAGCAGTAGTCACAGGTGTAGTTCCACTATAACTTTCCACTTTCAAATCGTCAAAATAAATGGTTGTATTTACACCGGCAGTTGCTTTGAGGTCGAGCATTAATCTGGTTTCGCTCAATCCTGTTGAGTAATTGCTGGTAAACTCGTATTTGTCCCATCCGCCTGTAGCTAAAGTTGTAATTTTATCAAAAATCTGTGAACCTGCTGTACCTTTAGCCCAAATAGTTACTTTGTACTTTGTCCATTCGGCTATCGAAGGAGAAAATGGTGAATTTGTAACTGAACGTAAACGCAAAGCAACGGTAGATGTACCTGTAACAACTTTTATACATTGAGCTCCACTCTTAAATTCAGTTTGGTCAGCCGTAACAACATAATCCTTCGGAGTAGCCGAAGCATAAATCAAATCCCAGAAACCACCGGTATAAGGCGAAGTAGCTGTACTCCATGCTGCTTGTCCGGTGCGTGTAAATGTAGCGGGTAAGCCATCGGTAGTTTCAAAACCATCAGTTTTGATGGTGGTATACGAAAATTGTGCATTAGCATTAAATGCAAACAATACGGCAAAAATAATTAATGTAATTTTTTTCATACGAATTTTTTTTTAAAAGGTAAATAATTGATTGAACGAATTCACAATACAAAAATAAGTACAGAACAATAGGATGAGGGTATCATTTTATTTGTTTCGGGTTTCAAAACTGGTTTTTGTTTAGCACCAACAAATTTTCAACCCTATTGCTATATACTTTTCTGAGAATTAACCATTGCTTTGGTAGTTCATCGAAATTGATTTCGGTATTTGTAGTTCGCAAAATTTCTTTTCCGTTGAAATCAAAGATTTGGATAAATGTTAAGTTTGCTGTATCAGCAATTTTATAAGTCCCGCTAAGAATTAGTGCATTGGAAGTATTCTGTTTAGTATCTTTTGCAGGATTGATGCTTGTTATGCTTTTGTTTGCCACTACAAAAAATACGCTGTATGCTGGCATTGTAAAAACATTGCCGGCGGAATAGGTTGTTTGATAGGGCTTTACCAGGTTCAAATCGGGTCCGCCGCCGGTAGTAGTGCCTGTTTGACCATTTACATAAAACTTTTTGTAACCTGCCACGGTTGGTTCAATGGTGTTGGCATACACTTCGAACCACTGAAGTTTGTCGATCTGTTCCGGTTGGCTATTTTTATTGATCAACAATTTTACTGTTTTTGGGGTGGAGCTGGTGTTGATTAAAACCACACCTGCTTGTCCGGAAGTAAAAGTAGAGGCATAGCTTTTCACAGCCGAATTGCTCGAAGATGATTGTACCATATTATCGCCAAAACATTTACTAAAATAATAAAATGGCAAATAGGTAGGACGAGGACTAAAATCTTTCTGCTCGGGATCGCTAAGCGCCAAAAAGCCTTTGCTCTCGTTGTCGGTTTCACTCCATTTCCATTCCGACACCCATAAAGTTGCTAAACCATAACCATTTTTAATAATCTCACCCAATATTTGTGTAATAAATACGCCGTTAAACATGGATGCATTATAAGCTCCTCGCGCATTAAACTCAGTGAGTGCCAATGGGTAATAATCCACAGGGCGGCCTGTGTATTTTGTTATGCAGCTTTGGAGCGTAGCTTTTATGCCGGCAATATTACTTACAGCAGCCTGCAAGTTTGCCGGAGTGGCATCGGGTACGGACGTAAAATACTCGTGAACTGACAAAAAATCAGCCGCATCTTTCACTTCGGGGAGTACGCCGGCATTCCATTCATCTTCGATATCGTACACCACAGCACCAATTTTTATGGTAGGGTCAACAGCTTTCATGGCTGTAGCAAACGTGCGAAAATCCTCGCCGTATTCCTTTGGCGTAAGCTTACCAATGCTCGCATCGGCTACATTATAGCCTGCTTCCCATTTTCCGTAACACTCATTGCCTACTTCCCAGTATTTTACCTTGCCACCCAGTTGCACGTTTAGTTTCCGAACAAAACCTGCAGCATAATCGGCAGCTTGTTGTACACGGGCAGCGCGTGTGCCGGCCGTAGTGGTGCCGTAACGCGCATAAAAATAATTAACCACAACGATAGGTTCGCCCGAAATATCTTTTTTGAAATTAATAAAAATGTCGGGCGTCATATAATTGCTATTTACGCCATTAATGCCCGCAACCGACTGCAAAACATTGTATTGGTCGTAATATTGCTTCATCGAAACGGGGATATTTCCATCCCAAAAATAAAGATTCGAACCACTACCAGCCGGAAATCGCATGGAAGTAATAATGCCGTTGTACAAGTCGGAACGTGTACGTTGGTCGGAGCCATTCCGGAAGGTGGTATTTACACCAAACTGCGTTGAAAGTACCGGTGCAATAACCGTATTCAAATCCACCGTAACCGTGGCATTGGCCGACGATGAAGCTGTGAGCGTTTTTGATACCGTAGCGGCGGGTTGCACATAGTTACGCACCAACTGCTTATCTAAAAAGAAATTACGTTGTGAAAAAGCAGTAGATACACTACAAATTAAGTAAGCCAGAATTATGATTTTACGCATCGATACTATTTGTATAATTAGATTCATGACACAAAAATAAATCATCATTGCTACACAACGGCAGGTGAAAAATTGATAAACCAAAAATCAAACCCATTAGATTAGAAACACAACCCTGTACAATATTATTGATAGTATTTTTGTGAATGAAAATCCGGAAGAAAAATATCAATTAATATCTTGCATTAAAAAATTAGTCATTATGAAAAAACACAGTACACAAAATTTAAAGCTATTTGCCTTTATGCTGATTATCAGCATAACAATCGGCAATGTTTATTCGCAACAAGTGATTGGAACTTTCCCCAATATGAATGGGGGATTTGAAAGTGAAACAGCAGGAAATTTGTCAACAAATAGTCTTGCAACAGGAGTAACTTCAACAAATTGGACTGTTTCACAAACTGCGAGCACTACTTACTTAATAACAAATAATTCAAGTACAGCTCGAACCAGTAATAAATATTTGACTTTAGGAAATACAGCAAGCGCTTCAAGAAGGTGGCAATCACCAACTGCGCCAGATGGCAATTCTGTTAGTGGTGTTCAAAATGCTACCGCCTATGTAATTCAATATTACTATAGGACTTCAAGTGCAACAGCTATAACAAACCTTCAAACAATATTAAACCTGGATGGTGGAGGCACTTCAATAACTGCAACAAATGCCCCTTTAACAGGAACGAATAATAATTGGACAAAAGCAGTAGTAACATGTACAACAGGAACTTCAGCAGTTAGCCCAAGATATGGCGTAGGAGGATTTAGAGTGAGTTCAAATCTAACAACAATCAACGTTGACGTTGATGACTATGTGGTTTATGCAGGAACTGCTGTTGATGAGACTGCTCCTGATCCAGCAACAGGTATTTCATTTACCCCTGCTTCCTACCAAATTGGAGTATCGTGGACTGCACCAGTAAGTGGTGTTGACGGTGGTGGTTATATGGTAGTTCGTCATACTGCCGACCCAACCACTGCACCTAATGTGAATGGAATTTATGCTGTAGGCAATACTATTGGATCTGGGACTGTAGTTTATATTGGTACAGGGACTTCGTTTACAGATGTAAGTTTATCAACCACAACTCAATATTTCTATCGTGTATATACTGTAGATAAAGCATTTAATTATTCAACGGCGTTAACTGGAAGTTCAACCACAACTGCAGCAGGTTACGCTACAGAACCTACTGCACAGGTTACAGGTTTAAATTTTAGCAGTGTAACCTCTACAGGTATGACCATAAACTGGACTCCGGCAGTTTCAGGTGGAGGAACAAATCATTTAGTCGTGGTAGGTACAAGTTTGTCAGGAGATCCGGTTGATGGCTCATCATATACTGCAAATACAGATTACACAAATGTTGGAAGTAGCGCAGTAGCCGGAGGAAAAGTAGTTTATAATGGAACAGGAAATTCAGTTACTGTGTCAGGATTGACACCACTTACAACCTATTATGTGCGGGTTTACGATTTTAATGGAAGCGCGGGAACAGAAAATTATTATACAACAAGTCCAACTTCGGGAAATCAACAAACGCTGCGGAAAGAGATTACATCAGCGCAATCCGGCCCGTGGGCAACAGGTTCAACATGGGTTGGTGGAATAGCACCTACATCGGCTGATAATGTTACTATAGCCAACGGTCATGTGGTTACTTTTACAGGTATTAGCGCTAATGCATGCTACAATCTGACAATAAATTCAGGCGGACAACTTTATAATATTACGGGCACACCAACTTATACTATTGGTTATATGGGAGTTTATGGCACTTCAATACTTGTTAACGGAACTTTTGGAGATGCTATTACAGAATATGTTACAGGTATTCAGTTTAATCAAAATTGCACACTAACAGGAAGCGGTACTATACGTATTAATAGAATGCGTCCATATACTACCGCATCAAATGCCACATTTACGTTTGACACCGATGCCACTTTAACAAACAGCACCGGTGTAACCATGATGGGTGAAAATACAGGTAGTAATACAATTGGCTATAAAATAAATTCAGGACGTACAGTTACTTCGCAGGGAAGCTTAACCGGTGGAAGTAGCAGTTCAACAAACGCTTCTTATCCAGTTACTTTTACAGTAGATGGAACTCTAGATGCAAACAGTGCCATTTATCTGAATGCTGCCAGTGGCCAATCGGCTACTTTAACGGTTAATGGTACATTAAATATATTAAAATTATATGGGTCAAACTTTACCAGCGGTGGTGGTGCCACACCAACAATTACGGTAAATGGTTCTGGAGTTATAAATGTAACAGGAACAAATGCTTTAGCAGATTTTTCAAATCCAACAACTGCTGCAAATATCACAGGCACAGGTACATTTACATTAGCTTCAGGCGCAACATTATCTGTAGGTTCTACCGATGGATTAAACCCAACGACAGGCCCAATCCGATGTACAACACGCAATTTTAATACCGCTGCTAATTATACATTTACAGGTTCTTCGGCACAGGTAACAGGAAGTGATTTGCCTGCAACGGTAAATACATTGACAAATACGAATACTGCTGGTTTAACTTTGTCGGGCAATTTAACTGCAACGACTTTGACAAATGCTGCAACTTATATTTTAAACATTGATGCCAACAAACAATTAACAGTAAGTACGACATTAACAAACAATGGAACAATTAATTTAAAATCAACAGCTTCGGGCACAGCTACTTTGATTCCACCAGCAACAATTACAGGAACAGGAACATTCAACGTCGAACAATACCTCGGCACAGCCCGCAACTGGTATGTTTCAAGTCCTGTTGCCAGTACAGCTTCGACTACAACCAAAATGTCGAAATATTTTGAGTATATCACGGCTGGAAATAATAATGATTACGCTTCACAACCATCAGGATCAACACTATTTTGGATGGGATATACTCCTGGAGCAACATTTATGACACCTGGCAAAGGATATATTGCACTTCCAAGTGAAACAGGAGCTACCTTAACTTTCAGCGGTGCATTAAACACAGGTGATGTAAATGTGCCAATTAGCAGTGCAGGCAATCGTTTTAATTTAATTGGAAATCCTTATCCATGTCATATTGCATGGTCTCAAGCATACACCAATAGCAAATCAGCTCAAATTGAACCTTCCATTTATATACGTACAAATTCAGGCGGCTCAAATTCGGGCGGCTGGTCTTATGCAACCTACAATGCAAGTAATGGTCAGTCTGTTCCAAATCACTCTTTATTGTCGGGCGGTATAATTCCACCTATGCAAGCATTTTGGGTACGTGCAGTTGCTTCGGCGGCAAGTCCTTTAGTATTAAATAGCACCGATTTAACCCGTTCGCACCAAAGTTCAAATCCGCTCAAAGCACCGGCTTTGAAAAATACCGATCGTCAGAAACTTCGTTTGGAGGTATCAAACGGTACACGTACCGACGAAACTTTACTTTTATTTGATGCCAATGCAGCTGATGGATATGATGCTTTCGATTCGCCAAAATACATGGAATCGAGTTCCGAAGTGCAGATTTATACAACTGTCGACACCCAAAAATTGGTGATGAACGGCATGAGAAACTTACCATTAGACCAGGAAATTGGTTTAGGTTTTATCCCTGGTTCTGCCACATCATTTAGCCTTAAAGCCAACGAGATAAGCAATTTGCCAAGCGATGTAAAAGTGATTTTGAAAGATAATGTAACACTGGCAGAAACGGATTTGACGGACGGTGTAACTGCTTATAACTTTAGTCCGGCAACTACAAGCGGTAATCGTTTTAGTGTTATTTTCCGTACGGCAGGTGTTGCAACAGGAATTGAAAAAACAGAAAATCTTAACTCACAAGTTTTTGTAAATGCAGCCAATCAAATCACAATTATTGCTCCTGAAAAAAGCAATTATGCAATTTACAATACCATGGGACAACAAATTGCAGCAGGTATAACAACTAATCGCTTATCACTTATCACTAATCACTTAAAAGGCGTTTTTGTGGTAAAAGTAAATAATCAATCAACAAAAGTAATCATAAAATAAAATGTTAACCACAGAGAACACAGAGACAATATACACAGAGTTACACAAAGATTAATCTCCGTCTTCTCTGTGGTAAACTCCGTGTCCTCTGTGGTAAAAAAATAATATTATGGAAAAGAAAAAATATATTGCACCAAAAATCGAGTTAATACTCCTCGACAATGAAATTTCGCTGGCTTTAGAATCGAGTCCGCCTGTGGGTCCAAGCGAAACATTTAATAATAGTCAGGAATATTTCAATACTGATAGTTTTAAAGCATAATTAAAAATAATGAATAACAGCACTAAGTTGAATTTTTAATTATCTTTGGACTGTTATGGTAAAAAAAAACAATGAATATGAATAACTTTAATTTTAAGAATCTGGCCTTTGCAACGCTGGCTTGCAACGTGGCTATTGCTCCACAATTAGCCGAAGCTAAAAACAAAAAATCAACTACCGAGCAACAAAAAAACAATGTATTGATAATTCTTGTCGACGATTGGGGAGCAAGCGATTTATCGTACAAGGGTTCAAAATTTTACGAAACGCCAAATATCGATGCCTTAGCCGGACAGTCCACTTCGTTCAACAATGCTTATGTGGCATATCCGCGCAGTGTTCCTTCGCGCTATTCGTTATGGACAGGAATGCATTGCGCCCGCCCGCAAAATTTAGGCAAAGGCACCGAAGCCGACGAACGCAAAATTGACCAAAACACCTATTCGATTGCTGAGCCATTTAAAGCCTCGGGCTACAATACTTTTTTTATTGGTAAATGGCATGTTGCAACCGACGATTGTGCTCCAAAAGATAAAGGTTTCGAAATCAATATTGGTGGTGGACATGCAGGCGCTACTTCGTCGCATTTTGCTCCATTCAACCAAAACTACAAAGGCGAAAAAGCGCGCGATGAGGGAGGTTTAATCACTGATATGGACGATGCCGAAAATGGCGAATACCTCACCGATTACATGACCCGAAAAACGGTAGATTTTATAAAACAGAAACGCCAAAAACCATTTCTCAGCGTAATCAGCTATTTTGCCGTACATACTCCTATTCAGGCAAAAAAAGATAAAATTGCCAAATACGAACAAAAGAAATTGGCACTGGGACTTACGACTACCAATTATGTACCCGAAGAAGCCGGCGAACGATTGGCACAACAAAACAATGCTACTTATGCTGCTATGATTGAGTCGGTTGATGAGGGTGTGGGCGAAATGGTGGCTGCCCTGAAAGCAACCGGACAGTACGACAATACGGTGATTGTACTCTTATCCGACCACGGGGGGTTATCGAACCGAGGCGCAGGTAACAATCGTGAACTTGCTACCAACAACGACCCCTACAAAGCCGGAAAAGGTCATTTGTACGAAGGTGGAATTCGAATTCCCATGTTCGTACATTTGCCCGGACAGCAAAAATCAAAACAATCGGATGTGCTTACTGCCGGTTACGATTTGTTTCCTACAGTGGCCGATTTGTGCAAACTAAAAATTCCTTCACAAGTAAAATTCGATGGCGTAAGCTTGGCACCCGCCTTAAAGGGAAATTCAAAAAAATATGCTGTACGCGACTTGTATTGGCATAAAGCTGCCGAACGACCTACTTCGACAGGCGATTATGTATCGTCGGCTATTCGTAGCGGGAATTATAAATTGATTGACTTTTACACCCAAAACAGGGTTGAACTGTACGATTTGAGTAATGACATTTCGGAATCGACGAATATTGCCTCCCAAAAACCTGAGTTAACAACTGAATTGCTTACAAAAGTGCAAAACTGGCGTAAAGAGCTGAATGTAAATATGCCCAAGCAGAAAAATAACAATAACTCTGGTAATAAGAATATAAATAATAATAAAAATAAGAAAACGAAATAAGAATGATTCGGAAACTAATTGTATCAGCAATATCATTATTGCTGTTATTTACTAATGTAAGTGCAAAGCCAAAAAAGAATTACAAAGATATAGATTTGCCCATTCGCGAAATAATGGACAAGTATTATGCTGATGGACAGTTCTATTTTGGAGCTTCGTCCATGCAGAAATATTGGAAAAACCCCGATAAATTAGCTACCCGATTTTTTAAAGAATTCTCGTACAACACACCCGAAAATTCATTTAAAATATCCACCGTATTTGCAAAAGATGGCGCTGGTGCCGACAGATACAGATCTGAAGAATATCATTATTTTATTGAGCAGGCGCGAAAGCACAAGCAAATTATTAGAGCACACGGACCTATTTCGCCACAAACCAATAACTGGAGTAAAGAAGATAACCGTACTCCCGAAGAATTGGATGGTTTGCTCACCCGTTTTATGACTAACCTGAGTAAAGATTTGGAAAAAAACAAGGATGTGGTAAAGTGGATGGACGTGGTGAACGAAAGTTTTACAGGCAGTAATCAAAAAGGAATCGGATATAATAAAACCGAAACGGAAGATATTGTTCTTTACAAAACTTACGACTGGTTTGGACCTCGGCAGGGAGTCAAAAAATGGGAAAATCCCTGGACTGCCATGGGTTTCGACACCGTACAAATTGATGGTCAAACGCTCGACATGCCAAAACATATTGTAAAAGCATTCAGCATTGCCAATAAATACGCTCCGGGAGTTAAGCTAATATGGAATGACCATGGCAAAGTGATTAATCCAAAACTTTACGACAAACTTAAGCTATCGGTTAAATACATGCGATCCATAGGTTTGCGGGTGGATGGTATAGGTTGGCAAGCTCATGTGGATATGGGTTGGGAAAATGACCCCGAGAATATTAAAAATCTCGAAAACGTAATTGACTGGTGTTATGCTAATAAGCTGGAGTTTCATATTACCGAACTCGATGTCACTATTTCGAATAAGCCCGATGCTGAGGGTTTAGTAAAAACACGAAATGAACAAGCTGACACTTTTGTTGCAGTATTGGAAACTATGCTAAAAAAAGTGGGCAAAGGTGCTGCCGGTTTAAATGTGTGGACCATGTACGACCACAACAGCGCTACCGGAACGCAATTTGCAGGACTATTCGATAAAGATGGAAAAGAAAATTTGGCTTATTTTAAAGTAAAAGAGCTTTTGATTAAATACGGTAATAAGAAGAAGTAAAATTTTCATTTTAAACAAAAAGTGGCTCATATCGGAATAATATGAGCCACTTTTGTTTCTGTTTGTCATTTCAATCATTCAATCTACATACTTTCAGGAGTTCAGAGCAACTATTTTATATTACATCATGGAAAAATCATAGTAATATAATAGCTTTTACTTTTGCCCGGAAGTAAAGTAAGTAATTGTTTTTTCTCAGAAATCTCAGTAGGAGAATCCACAAAATCGTGGTGACCAGCCATAGTCTCGATACATGCAAATGGAAATCCGGGTGGCGACCAAAAATTGATATTTGGAAAATTACCTTTCTGAATATACATAAATGGAAGTTCTCCTTTTCTGCCGATACCTATTTTGGGCGTGAGAGCATTTTCGAAAAACATACCAGTGTTGGCTATTCGCTTATCATCCAACGTAACAGCACACTCATTTTCAATAAACTTTTCGGTTTCGTGAAGCAACAATCCGTTGTTTACACGCTTTCTGATTAAACTTACAGGCTTATCAGAAAAACGGACCTCATAATCCTTCCTGCCAACAGTATCACTTAAAGACAATTGAAAACCGGGGTGAACACCAATGGCATAATACATCGTTTCTTTTCCGACATTATGCAATTCCAGATTCATTATCAGTGATTTTTCTTTCAGGGTATACCTAATTGTTAGTTCAAAAGGAAACGGATAGTGATGAGTCAGAATTGAATCGTTTGAAACTAATTTAAAAGACATTTGAGTCTGTCCGGCATTTACCATTCCAGTCATTTTTGCGTTCATTGCTATTCCCATAAAAGGCATTTGGTAGGTTTTGCCTTTGTATGTAAATTCATTATTCCTGTACCTTACATTAACAGGAAACATAACAGGAGCGCGGTTTTTCCAGAATTCAGCTCGCCCCTGCCACAAATATTCTCTGTCTTTTGTACGAATGCTCATCAATTCGGCGCCTATATCCGAAGCTTCGACTGTCAGGTATTGATTTTTTATTTCAAAAAGTTGTTGAGAATATGCATTTGAAAATGAACAGAATACACAAATGCAGGTTAGGAATAAGTTACGTAAATTTATTTTCATTTTGTTGTCGGATTTATCTTATTTAAAGAAACAATGCGCGCTTTGACTATTTTTCCCCAGGGTTTAATATCCGAATCTTTCCATTTGCCTGTGCGTGATGCTTCAGAAATCAGCATGGAGCAGGTTTCCACTTTTGCCGAAACCGACCAGCAAGCCCAGCTCAATTTACGGCTTTCCATCCAATCTACCCAGGTATTCCATTCCGTTTCGTCCAAATATCCGTCGCCACTGGCTTCCATGCCCGCACATTCCGATACAAAAATGGGCAAACCGGTTTTCAAAGCACCATCAGCACGGTCTCGTAACATTTTTTTGTGCGTGGCGGCATAAAAATGCAACGTATACATTACGTTAATTTGGTTCAAAATTGGGTCGGCAGCTGCTAAATGCACATCCTGATCCCAATGCGGACTGCCCACGAGAATAATGTTATCGGGGTCGATGGCACGAATAGTGGCAATAACGCTTTCGGAATACTGCTTCACTTCACTCCACGATTGTTTGACGGGTTCGTTGAAAATTTCGTATATTACGTTGGGATACTTGCCATATTTGGTAGCCATTTTAGTGAAAAATGCCTTTGCTTCTGGTTCGAAAATACTATGCGTATGAAAATCGATAATGACGTAAATGCCTTCTTTTATGGCCTGATCCACCACATTAGTAACGCATTTTTCGGCATAAATAGGATTCTTGATATAGTCATTGTCGACTCCCACGCCCATCGAAGCACGAAGCAAACTCACTTTCCAGTCCTGCGCAAGTACACGAACCACTTTTTTGTTGTAAAATGCACCCCAGCTATCGTGCCAGCCAAAACTCAGGCCGCGAAATACAACCGGCTCTGAATTTTTGTTGCACAATTGTGTACCAATTACTTGCAACTGTCCATTTTGTGAGACTACTGATGTTTTTGCCGACAAAAAACTTGTTATTGTCAACAAAATTATTGCAATTGAAATTCGCATATCTAAATAATTAAAAAATTGTTATGGTAAAAATTTTATTGGAGTACTTAATTTAAGCGAATCCATATTGGTGCTATCCTTACTTTCAGTGGTGAGATAAACCGTTAGATGAGCCGTTTTACTTGATTTTTTGGCAAAATAAGTCAATTCAATTTCTTCCGATTTGGTTGATTTTGCAAAGTCGAGCTTTCCCATTAAAAAATCGGAAGAGTTAGCGTATTTAGATTTAAAGTCTTTATCCGTAGGAAGTAAAAATACGGTTGAACTATCAACATCGGTTGAAAACCGAATCGACTTTAAGTTATATTTCAAATCAGCCAAGCGAACTTTTATAATAACTGTATCTCCCACTTTGAGCGAATCGATATAAACATTGTTCACAGTTCCTTTTTTGAGAGTAAGCAAAGTGCTGTCGTTCAGCTTAAGAGGTTTGTAATTAATGTCCACTGTAGGACTTGTCATAAAATCGCTTGTTGGTTCACACGAAATTAGAGCGAAGGCAATAAGAATTGAAATAATTAATTGTTTCATAAAAGTATGTTTTTGATTGTTGATTTAAAGTGCAAATTTTGTTTCGTTACTATCTAAATATCCGACTCTTACCGCTTTTACATGCAGTGGAGAGTTTTTGTCAATCGTTAAAGGTTCGCTGTACAAATACCAATTGTCTGATTTACCGTAGGCTTGTCCGTTTATCTGATAGGCAAACGAAACGCCTGGAGTAGCACACACAAACTCAATTTTTCCATTTTTGTGGCGAATAGCCGGAGTTGCAACTTTTAATTGTTGTCCGGCAGGCATAAACCGAGTAATATTCTGTTGTTCAGTTTGCATCCAAGTTTTATTGTACTGTTTTAACCAATTGGCATAAGCTTTTTTTAAGCGTTGAATATCTTTAGCATAAGCAGGATTGTCAATCAAATTATACAACTCAAAGGGGTCGTTTTCCACATCGTAAAACTCTTCGGCTTGGCGCGGTGCTGTAAACCATTGTTTTTGGGCCTCGTTCAGACTATCTTTTTGGAATAAATACAGCATATTGCGCATCATCGGTATTTGCAAACGATAAGCCACGGGCATATAGCCGGGTTTTTCGGGCATGTAATTGACCACATACCTGAATCGTTTGTCGCGCACCGCTCCCTGTTTATCCACTTGTTCGTCCATTCGGTCGCGTGCACCGTAAACATATTTGCGTGGTTTTCCGGCGTATTTTCCCAAAAAAGCTTTTCCTTGCATGTAAGCTGGCGGTTTTATGCCTGCCACCGATAAAATAGTAGCCGGAATGTCCGGAAACATAGTCAAACGGCTGTCTGCTTCCCCTGCACGATAATTATCGGGGAAACGAATCATAAACGGAACCAACGTGCCGCGTTCGTATATAGAACGTTTCATATTAGGTAGCGGTCCGCCATTGTCGGAATACCAAATAATAATGGTTTTATCGTATAGCCCTGCATCTTTTAACTCTTGAATTTTCTCGCCAAACTGACGATCCATTTCGGTTACATTGCTGTACATGATAGCCATATCCCTACGGGTAACGGCATTATCGGGATAATATGGAGGCAGAACAACATCTTCGGGTTTGGTAGTCAACGGTTCGTTAGCACGCAACCATAAACGGGATTCGTGGCTTACTTCCAGATTAAATACAGCATAAAAAGGCATACCGTCAGGGCGATTTTTCCAATGCGCCTGACTGCTGTTTTCGTCCCATGCTGTTAATGGTGGAGCAAACTGATAATCGGTTTTTACGTTGTTGGTACAATAATAATTTTCTTTGCGTAGATACTCGGTAAAGCACTTAACGCCCTCTGGCAATACTACTTCGTACATGGGTGTGGTTTTTCCTTTGCGTTCGTTGGGCAATACATAACTACGCATATTATTGGCACCAATCGACGAAGGATACATGCCTGTAATGAGTGCCGAACGGCTTGGCGCGCTTACACCAATGGTAGTGTACATGCGCGAAAAACGAATAGATTCTTTGGCAAAATTATCGAGATTTGGCGTTTTGGCCACTTTATCGCCAAAACATCCCACATACTGACTGATATCCTCGCAGGTGATACAAAGGATATTGTATTTTTTTTCGGCCGATTGCAGGCCTGTTGTAAATGCAAGAATGCCAATACCTGTGATTATTTTCATCTTTAACCGTTATTTTTTAATTAACCTGAACATGGAGTTATTGAGTGAGATAAAATAAATTCCCGGTGCCAGGTCGTCAGTTAACACCTGATTCCTGCCAATACCAACACTGAATGATCTGACATTCTTACCTGAAACATCAAACATTTTACAATTTGCATTTTCAGTTGAATTTATTGTAAAATCTGAATGAAAGATAACCGGATAAATTGCGACATCAGTTTCGTTTACATCATTAATTGTTGTAACCGGCTTTCTTGTAAAAACAGTAATCGAAAAAGGATTAATCTGATACGCATTTAAAGTAACAGAGGAATTAACCGAAAGATTATTGATTGTGGAAACATCAGTCATATAAGGAGTTACTGACCAGTACTGTCTGGCATAATCAGGCGTTTCACCAGACAATAAAGCACTCAGATTCAGGTTTGTATAACTTGTATTTTCAGTATTCAGAATCAGTATATTTTCTAAACCATTTCCGAAGAATTTATATCCACTTAATCCGGCATAATCATTTGTTGCCGACATATTGCTAAAAACCAGCTTTTTATATGAATTGCAACCATTCATAGCTTTACTTAATTGCATGTAAGCTACGCCAGCCGGACCCAGTTTGTTTTTTGTGGTATTCAGAACATTCGGATCGTCGGTAATGTGATGCCACAGCAGATTATCCACTTTGGGTCCCATTTTCATAAACGAAAGCGTCATGGTTGCATAGCGCATTCCGGCCACCCACATACCATCGGCAGTTGGTTTTGTGGCTCCATATTCGGTCACCCAAAGTTTTTTGCCCGAAGGAACCACAGCATAATCAGTGGCAATCTCTTTCACATAATCAATTCCTTCGTCGATAAGCGTTTTAGCAATCGTATTGTTTGTAACTGCCGAAAGGTTACCATACGATTCGTTGATATAATGATGCTGAACCACGCCGTAAACTACTGCTCCCAATTGAGCATCGGTGCTTAAAGCATTAAAAACAGTATTGTTCCAATTATCGCGGCTTGATGTTCCTCCTTTGGTGGTACATAGAATAATTTTCATAGCCGGATATTTATTTTTAATGGCTAATGCAATAATTTTGGCATGTTGCAAGTAAAAACCTGGATTACCTGCATATACTCCGGCATGTACGTTTGTAAAATAGAGTTCGTTGCCCAATTCACATACTTCGGGCAAACGCCCTGCATTTTCGAATGCCTTCAGAGCGTTTAGGATATCCGTAACTTTTGCTGTGAGCGTTGCATCAGTAGCCAATTGCGAATCGGTTGTTGTTGAAAACGAAATACCTGTTTGCTCGGTTGGCAATACCATATTGACCATATAAATTATTTTAGCATTTTGCGGCAAACCATTTACAAACATGGGAATTGTGAAAATTTCGCGGGCATTCATATTTAAAGATGCAATAAATGTTCCTGTTTTCCAGTTCCATTGATTGCCCTGTGTACCTGCCGGATAACGAACCCAGGTAGGATTCATATCGTTTACAAGAGATAGAAAAGTATTGTCCGTCCACGAAGGTCCTTCGGTTGAACGACCGTTGAGTCCCAATAGTTCGGGATTAATAGGGTAGGATGTAGTGCCAACTGTAACGGTTGGTTGCGCCATTAGTTCAATTGAAAAAATGAAAAGCAGAAAATATATGGATAGTTTATTTATCATCATTTTTTTGAAAAAAGGAAATTTTTTCCGCGATTAGTACGTAATTGTTGACTTAAAGCATCAAGTGTTGCTTTTTGTGCTGGGTCGTTAGCTAAATTCATATTTTCTGCCTTGTCTTCTTTTGCTTTAAACAACATTTGAGCAACAATATTATCCGATTTATTTATCCATTCGGTATAACTAAAATCTGGTGTCATTAGTGTGATACCTTCGTGCCATTTTATCACCGCATTATTATCCCACTTTTTATCCTTTCCTTTTTTAAGCAAAACATCCATGCTGTTTCCTTCGGCCTGCGCAGGAATTTCCATCCCTGCTAACTTACAGATAGTAGGATAAATATCAACTAATTCAACAATTTCGTTCAGCTTCAATCCTTTTTTAATACCCGGTGCATTTACAATCAGTGGCGTGTTGTTTACCACTTCAAAATTAGAATGCTTACACCAATCGCCATGATTTCCAAGACTCCAGCCGTGGTCGCCAACCAAAAGAACAATGGTATTCTGATCAAGTCCGAGCGCTTTCAACTCGTCGAGAATGCGTCCAACCTGTGCATCGGCATACGAAACACAGGCTTTGTAACCATGAATTAACCTACGTGCCTCTTCGTCGTCGGGAATGGAGCCTTTCAATGGAATATTTTTATAAAAGCGAAGTTCATTCCACTCATGAAATGCCTGAGCCGGAAAACCGCTACGATCTGTTTTATAATTTTCGGGCAATTGAATGTCAGCGAAATTATACATATCCCAGTATTTTTTTGGAGCATTGAAGGGTAAATGTGGTTTCAGAATTCCTGTAGCAATAAAAAATGGTTTTCCTGATTTTTGATGATCGCGCAATTGCTCCATAGTTTTGAGAGCCGTCATTCCATCAATATACTTGTCGTCGCTCACATCTTCGCATTCGTAAGCTAATGAAGCATTCCGTTGCCCGTCATTCTCCAAATTCTCTTTTCCCAGATAATTTCGCCAGGTTTTTCCCGGGAATTTTGCATTCCAAATATATGTCCACGAGTCCTTAGCATCGTTTTTACCGTGTATGGTTTTACTATTCGAATACGTTACATAACCGTTATCTTTGAAGTACTTAGGCAGTGTAATGGCATTGGGGGCATCCTCATCAACTTTGGCTTCCACATCGTAAAAACGATTCATTGTTGGGCGTAAGCCGGTAAACAAACTGGCACGCGAAGCTCCTGAAACAGGCACATTGCAATATGCACGGTTAAACTGAACACCATTGGCCGATAATTTGTCAATATTAGGGGTTTTCATGTCTGAATTGCCATAGCAATTCAATTCAGGACGTAAATCGTCCATCACCAGCAATAGTACATTTGGTTTTTGCTTTGCAGCTAATTGAGAGAGAGCTAAAGTTGCAATTCCCAACGATAAAATTTCTTTCCTCATTTTGAATTATCGAATAAATTTAATTGTATTTCCTTCATTTCTAACAAAATACACACCTGTTTTTAAGTCAGTTACAGACAGCAATTCCGACTCACCTGCAACAACAATATTCTTAATTATCATTCCCTGAGAATTATATACCAAAAGAGCCGAATGCGGTTTAAGTCCATATATTTCAAGTGTTTGTGCATTTTGCTTTAACTTTAAACCGGATGTATTTTCTGTTTTTTTAATACCGGTTTTAATTCCACTATTTGCCAGCGCCGATACTAACACGTTTCGCATTTCGGTGGTTTTGGCAATTGTTGTTTGGTTCTTTTTCGAAATATCGGTCAGTTCGCCCGGGTCGGTATTCAGGTCGATAAGCATTTCAGGATTACCCGTGATATGAAACTGTGTATATTTATAACCATTCACATGATCTACAATATTTGAAAATCCATCACCTTCGGTATACAAATATTGGCGTTGCGAAACAGTGCCCAAACCTTTTGAGCGTTTTGCCAGCGAAACACCGGTAAGTGCGGAGGGATACGATATACCTGCCAGTTCACATATCGTTGGCATCAAATCTGTACCATTGTTAATCAGCGCATTATCCCGTTGTTTTTGTACAATTCCAGGACCTGATATAATAAACGGAACCCGCTGACACTCTTCAAAAGGTAAATTCTTAACTGTTGCATTATGTGCACCCTGCATTTCGCCGTGATCCGAGGTAAAAACAATAATAGTGTTGTTTTTCAATGCAGATGCATCCAGCGCATTTAGTATTTCGCCAATATGGCTATCCACCAGATTGACCATCCAACTGTAAATATACCGATACCTTCGCCAATAATCGTCGGGAAAATTATCGAAAACACTTGGCGTAAATTTATCCGGAAAACCTATTGTTTTGGGTTTATTAAATGGCAATTGGGGATAATTGCTCAGTCCCACAACATCGGCCGATGCGCGTGCCAGATTAACGGTTGCAGCTATTTCAGGCTTTTTCGGGTCAACTACCGGTGCGCCTGTAAGGTTCGTGCTCGACTCCAAACAAATATCGTGAGGATTAATAAACGACGCAACCAATAAAAACGGATTGGATGTGGTGCGTTTTTTAATAAAATTTGCCACATCTCGCCCCATAATTTCACGGTCGTCGTCGCTGATATATTCGGTAAATCCGTAATTTACAGGATGTCCGAACATGCTTCCGTTTGCTGTGGCATAGGGCAAATGCACTTTGCCAGCATAATAGGTTTGGTAGCCACCTGCTTTGAACAGATTACCCATGGCATATTGATTCAGAACCGGGGTTACAACACTTTGAACTGAAGTTTCGTGCTGATTATCACGAATATTGTACTTTCCACCGTACAGTCCGGTAAACATGGCAAAACGCGATGGCACCGACACCGGATTAGCACAATAGGTGTTGGTAAACGAAATTCCGCTGTTTACCAACCGATCGATATTCGGGGTAGAAGAATAAGTATCTACTCCCGGATAAGCATCGCGCAATGCACTAATAGTGTTATACGATTGCTGATCGGTAACAATAAGAATTATGTTTGGTTTTGCAGCTTCGGTATCGGCTAATAAATAAGTCGATTGTAATACCGCCAATCCTAATGTTATTTTTTTATTGTAGTTCATAATATTAAGCACGAAGACACAAAGTCACGAAGATTTATATTCCTTTTTATTCAACAGTCAACTTTACTTTCTTCAAATCTATATCGAGCGAAGAAGCACCAACCATAATTTCAAAATCACCACTTTCGACCACATAATTCATGTTTCTATCGTAAAAAGCAAGTTTGTCGGGAGTGATTGTAAAACTGATTGTTTTACTTTCTCCAGCTTTCAATTCTACGCGTGCAAAGTCTTTCAACTCTTTTACTGGGCGGGTTGCCGAGCTGTACACATCGCGAATGTAAAGTTGCAATAACTCTGTTCCAACTACCTTACCTGTGTTTTTGATAGTAACAGTCACATTTACTGACTCCGATTTTTCAATTGTACTTTTTGACAATACAGGTTCAGAAACTTCGAATGTAGTATAACTTAAACCAAATCCAAACGGATAAAGCGGTGTTGATGGCCCATCAATGTATGGGTGAAAATACTGCGATGGTTTGTGGTTGTAAATCATCTGAATTTGTCCGGCATGGCGTGGCATACTTACAGGCAATTTTCCAGAAGGATTTATTTTCCCAGAAAGAATACCCGCAATTGCTGTTCCGCCCTGATTTCCGGGTTCCCAGGCCTGAATAATGACAGGGATATTTTCAGCTATCCAATTGACTGTCAAAGGCCTTCCGCCCGTTAATATTACAATGGTTGGTACACCTGTAGCCTTAATTTTTTCGACCAACTGCTGTTGCACTCCCAATAAATCGAGACTCATGCGGTCGATGTTTTCGCCCGAAGTTTTTTGATTACGCATGTAACGCAGCGGATTTTCGCCCACTACCACAATAGCTACATCGGCTTTACGAGCCATTTCGGTAGCCTCGGTTACTTTGTTCATATCCATGGAGCGCACATCCGAACCATAATCGTAAAAACTTACTTTGTCTTTTCCGGCAATCTGCTGAATGCCTTCTAGAATGGTTACTACATTTTCGTCGGGTTGCATTAATGCCCAATCTCCCAAAATGGATTGATTGTTGGCATTCGGTCCGGTTACGAATATGTTTTTAAGTTTTGAAAAGTCCAATGGAAGCAGGTTCTTTTCATTTTTCAATAACACAATCGATTTTTCAGCCAGTTCGAGCGCTGTTTTCTTGTGTTCATCACAATATAAAACCTTCTTGTACTCTTTTTCGTCGCCAAACGGATTTTCGAAAAGTCCGAGTCGGAATTTTGTTTCCAAAATTCGTGCACAAGCCAAATCAATGGTTTTTTCCGAAAGTCGCCCTTGTTTTACTAATTTTACAACGCCTTCGAGATAACCCGGTCCGTGCATGTGCATATCCACACCGGCCACAATACTTTCATAAAAAGCATCTTCAAAGGTGGGTGCAAAGCGATGCAAATCGCTCATACGCTCAATATCCATCCAATCGCTCACAATAAAACCGTTGAATTTGAATTCTTTACGAATAATATCGTCGAGTAACCATTTGTCGCCATGACAAGGAATACCGTTCAGTTCGTTGTGTGCCGCCATGCCTGTCCAAACATTTGCTTCCTGAATGGCAGCTTTGTAAGGGGGCAAAAACACTTCGCGCAGGGTTCGTTCCGATACGTCCATGGGTGCGGCATTCGTTCCGTTCGATGGTTCGCTGCCTGCAATAAGGTGTTTCATGCATGCTAAAACATTATTTTTACCTTGCAAATTATCGCCCTGAAATCCTTTAATCATAGCCACTCCCATACGCGATACAAGAAAAGGATCTTCGCCAAAAGTTTCGCCTATACGTCCCCAACGGGCATCGCGGGCAACATCTAAGTTGGGCATAAAAGTCCATTGCGAACCTGTAGCGCGCATTTCGATGGCTGTTTCGATGCTCGATTTGCGTACCAAAGCCGTATCGAAGCTTGATGCCATAGTGATAGGCGAAGGATAAACCGTGGTACCACTTACCATTGCATTTCCATGAATAGCATCAATACCGATAATGAGCGGAATTTGCAGACGACTTTTTAGCGCCAAACGTTGCAACTGGTTACTCTCTTCCACAGTTACAACATGCAAAAACGAACCCACCATGCCATTTTCGGTCAGTTTAAGCAAATCGTTTACCGATAGGTTTTGATAAAAACCCTGTGCATCGTCGTTTTTTGCAATTTTCTGCCCCTTGGTACGTGCCATACTTTCGCGAATATGGTTTGGGCCTACGTACTGACACATTTGAGCTACCTTTTCTTCCAATGTCATACGCGAAAGTAAATCGGCTACCCGTATATCTACAGCCTGATTGGCATCTTTGTAAAGTGGTTTTTTTTCAGCCGAAAATAGCAATATAGCCACTAAAAGATTAATTGTCAAAAAAATATATCGTTTCATTCTGATTGTAATTTTAATGTTCATACTTAATGCTGAATTTGTCGGTCATGGCTTTACGCTCATTCAGCGGATAACTATCGCCTACGGCTTTTTGCTGTTTGTACAATTCCTTTTTTAGTTTTTTGATAATGGATTGATAATTAGTGTTATTGTGCTGATTGGTGAGCTCATTGGGGTCTTTTTCCAAATCGTAAAACTCCCACATATCGTCGGTATAATAAAAATGCATCAGTTTGTAGCGGTCGGTACGCAATCCGTAATGTGGTAATACACTGTGCCATTTTGGATATTCGAAATACTGATAATACACCGATTTCCGCCAGTTTTTCTGTGCTTTTTTATTTTGTTCCATCAGTGGTTTCAGACTCTTTCCCTGCATGTCGGCAGGAATTTTTACGCCCGCATAATCCAACAAAGTAGGCGCAATGTCCACATTAGCAGCCAATTGATTTATTTTCTGATTCGCATTAATTTGCTTCGGGAAACGAACCAAACAAGGCATTTGGAACGATTCTTCGTACATCCAGCGTTTGTCGTACCAACCGTGTTCACCCAAATAAAAGCCCTGGTCGCCCATGTACACAATAATGGTATTTTCATCCAAATCATTTTCTTTTAAAAATGCCAGCACTTTACCTACATTATCATCGACCGACCGAACGGTGCGCAAATAATTTTTGATATAAGTCTGAAATTTCCAGTTTTTAAGTTGTTGACCTTGCAAACTATCGTTAGGTGTCCAGAACTGATTATTGCCCGAACCTCCGTACCACAACCATTCTTCACGTGCTTTTCCTGTTAATTCAGCAGGTGGAATCTGTTTTAAGTCGTTGCGCGACAAATGTCTTTCGATAGTAGCCATTGAATTTCCGGCAGTTTTTTCGCGTGTTCGGTAATCGTCGTTAAATGTAGCAGGATATGGAAAATCCACATCGTCCCACAAATGTTGATAACAACTATCCGGTTCCCAGGGGCGGTGAGGTGCTTTAAAATGCAACATCAACATAAACGGATTAGCATCTTTTTTTACTGACTCCAACCAGTCCATTGCCGCTTTTGTTGTTAATGTGGATTCGTAACCTTTTTCACGCACTTCCTTTCCGTTTTCGCTATACACAGGGTTCCAATACGTGCCTTGCTGATTGGAATTGGTCATTATTTTATAATAATCAAAACCGGTTGGTTCGGACATTAAATGCCATTTACCTACTAAAGCCGTATTGTATCCGTTTTTTTGTAAAATTGTAGCCGTTGTAGGTTGCGAATTATCAAATTCAATTCCGCCCTCGTTCAGAAACATCCCATGTACCGTGCTGTATTTTCCGGTAATCAGGCAAGCCCGGCTTGGGCCAGATATAGAATTGGTACAGAGCATATTATTAAACAAAACTCCTTCGTTGGCTATCTGGTCGATATTGGGTGTGGGCGCTAATTTGGCATTAATACCTCCATAAGCACTGATAGCAGGCTTGGCATGGTCGTCGGATAGTATAAAAATAATATTCGGACGTTTAGTTTGCGCATGAAGTTGTAAACCCGACGTAACGACAAAACCAAATGCTAACAATGGAAATTTTGAATATGCTGCATTCATAAATCAGTTATTTTAGTATTTAATGATATATTTTTTTGTGACCCCCAAACCCCCAAATGGGGGCTTTAAGACGCAGTATATTTTATTTTTCATATCCTTTTTGGAGAATATGTCTTAGCCCCCAGTAGGGGGTTGGGGGTCATTAAACCACTAAATGAAATATCCCCTTCTTAAAAAATACTCCTTAGCTTGACGGCTATGCCCCCTTTTGGGGGTTGGGGGTCGTGAATTTAAAAATTAGAAAATATATCATTATTTATTTCCTATCATTTTTTTTTATGTTAGTGAGAGCTTCACTCTAAGTGAAACTCTCACTCATTTAGCGTTTATTTTATCCTTTTCGATTTAAAATCTTCAAAATATGCTTTCATGGTTTCCAAAGTTGAAACATATTCTTTTTTATCAACAACGTTTACAGTTTCAAGCGGGTCTTTTTCGTAATCGTACAGTTCAGTTGCGAATATTTTATTCATATCCAGTACTTTATCTTTCCAACTTACCCAAACTGTATAGCGGAATCTTTCGGTGCGAATAGAATATCCCATGCGAGGACCACGAGGAAACTGACTTACAGCATATTCTTTCACCTTTGTTTCGGGTTTTTTAAGTGTTTCTTTCAGACTTTTTCCATCTAAATTTTCAGGAATTCCTACGCCGGTTAAATCACAAAGCGTTGGGAAAATATCCAAAAATTCAACCGGACTGCTTACTTTTACAGCTTTATTTACCGAAGGATCGACAATAATCATGGGAGTTCGGGTAGCTTGTTCAAAGTTGGAATGTTTATTCCACAATCCGTGATCGCCCAAATGCCAGCCATGATCGCCCCAAAGTACAATAATGGTGTTTTTGGTCAAGCCTTTACGCTCAAGTTCGGCAAGCACTTTGCCTAACTGAGCATCCATATAGCTCACAGAGGCATAATAACCATGTATCAGTTCGCGGGCTTTCTCGTCGGTTATTTTCAGACTTTTTATATCCGAGAAATCGCTGGTAGCAGGTATATCGGTATACGAACTTAATTCGCCATTGTTATGGTATGCAAATTCGGGACTATTAACTGCTAATTTTTGATATTCAGCCAAAGGCATTTTATCACGTTGATAAAAGTCCCAGTATTTTTTTGGTGCCACAAACGGTAAATGTGGACGTTTAAAACCTACAGCTAAGAAAAATGGTTGTTTATCAACTTGTTTGCTTAAAAAGTCAATTGCTCCTTTGGCAATAGCTCCATCGCTGTAAGCCTCGTCGTTTATTTCGATACATTCGGTAGATGGTTTTAAGGTTTCATCCACAAATTTCTTCAATTCATTCCCTTTTTTCCCGGCTGCAACTCCTTCGGCTGTAAGCTTGTCCATTTTTGCACGAAGTTCAGGAGCACGATACTGTGCGCCCATAATTTTACCTGTGGAATTGTCCATAAAATCTTCGTAATGAAAATAGGGAACCGACCACGACACGTTATCCTCTTGTTTGTCGACCGAGCGAGGGTCAAAAATTTTTCCAATTCCGGCTGTAGTAAAGCCTTTTCCTTGTAAGTATTGTGGCAAAGTAACAATATCCGGATTCATATCGCGAATCAGGGTTTTCAAATCCCACACTTTGGTGTAATCGGGACATTTTCCGGTAAGTAAACTAGCGCGCGTTGGCCCTGAAACTGCCTGCTGACAATAGCTGTGGGTGTAAATAGCACCACGCGATGCTAATTTGTCGATATTGGGAGTTTTGGCAATTGGGTCGCCGTAGCAGCCCAAAATGGGTTTTAAATCATCAACAGCAATAAACAAAATGTTTTTTTTCTGCTGTTGCGGTGCTTGTGCCAATGTTACACACGAAGCCAAAAACGGACTGGCAATTAATGCGCTGGTAATTATCTTGTTAGTATTCATTTTTGTAGATTTTAATATCCAAAATTCTGTTCATTATCCTGTATATTCTCGTTACGGTTTATCTCTGCCGGCGGAAATGGGAATTTCATGTTACGTTTAATGTCATTATCGGTAGCAGCATATTTGTAGACATATTTGGCGGGCGTTGGTTTATTCACATGTGGGTGTGCATTGTGTCTGTCTACAATCATTTTCAGATAGGCCTCACCACGTCGGCGGAAGGTGTACCATTCGTCGGCTTCGCCACAGAGTTCAATTTGGCGTTCGGTCATTATTTTAGCCCGAACATCATCTTTGACTAAGCCTGTAGGCCATGCCGCCGGACTAAGTTCATCGGTGTCTTCCACAAAATCGCCGTCCTTATCGCGGGCACGTGCCAGCAATTCGTTTACATACCCGATAGCCTCATCGGTTTTGTCAATTTCGTTGGCTGCCTCGGCCAATATCAATAATAAATCGGCATAACGGTAATAGATAAAATTTGAACTCGATGCTTCAGTGGTAATGGCTGGGTCAACGTATTTTTTGATAAAAGGATATTCTTTATCGTCGCCATTTGCCTTCAATGTTCCAATAGCAGTTGTATTAGCTGTGCTAGGATAAATATTTACCATAAGTGTCTTCGATTTATCAGTTAAATCCATTTTGGTGTAGGAAGTGTGCAAAAGCGATGCGTCGATACGTGGATCGCCCGGATAGGTTGTAGCAAACAAATCGTAAACTTCCTTATTCGGACGCGTTTTCCCCCATTGAGTTCCTCCGGTTGAGCTTGGAGTAAGTGTGGAGCCGAGTGGTAAGGTAACATTGGTAATTTTTAAACTGTTAATTACGGCACCAAACTGTATTTCGAAAATTGATTCTGCATTGTTTTTGTTTTTAATATCAAAAACTGCTGCAAACGGACGCATTAAACGATAAGCATTCATGGTATAAACTTCAAGTGCTGCATTGTATGCTTTTTGCCAGTTGGGCGAAAGTGGGTCGTTGCCAGCCATGGTGAGGAACACCTTGGCTTTGAGTGCGGGTGCTGCAAATTTGTTAGGGCGGCCGGCAGCATTTTTACCCATATCGGGCAATCGTAAAAAAGCCGAATCCAAATCGTCGATAATTTGCTGGTAAACCAAGGCAGTATCTGTTCGTCCGATATGTGCTTCGGAGTATGTTTCAACAGGTTTTATTACCAATGGTACTTTTCCAAACTGACGAACTAAATTAAAATATGTCATGGCACGAATAAAATAAGCCTCACCCATAATGCGGTCTTGTGTTGCCATATCAACCGTACTTAATGGCAGATTTTTTAAAATATCGTTTGCCACACCAATGTTTGCATAATAAGCAGCATACATTTTTTCGATATGCAAATCGTTGGTTTGCAATTGCATGGATGTTAGTGGTATTTCGTTGGTGCGGGTTGATGTCCATGCACCCGAAGCAACCGAAAGCACATGCATGTAGCGGTAAGCAAAATAATCGTAACTGCCTAAGGTGGCGTACAAGCCATTGAGCACAGCATTTGCCGATTCGGCATCGCTATATGCCGATACCTGGTCGAGTTGTGTCGTTGGATTTTGAACTAAAAAGTCGTCGCAAGAAGTTAGTGTAATTCCTGTAGCAAGTAACAGGTGTATAAATAGTTTTTTCATTTTTATCCGTGTTTTTAGAAGTTAGCAATAATACCAAATGTAAAGTTACGCGATGTAGGGTAGGATGTTAAATCAACGCCCATACGACTTATGTCGTTACTAAATGTATTTACATCGGGGTCGTATCCACTGTAGTTTGTAAGCACAAACAGATTCGAACCGGTAACTGTAAATTGCAGAGAATTAATAGTCTTTACGTTCGGCAATTTTAGCAGATACGATAAGGATACATTCGAAAGCCGCAGATAACTTCCATCTTCTATCAGCCTGTCGGTAAAAATTGGCGTTGTAGGATATCCTAAGCGTGGATAAGTATTGCTGTTGTTTTCGGGTGTCCAGGCCTGAAAAAATGCATCCTTGCGAACGTTCTTGATGGAGTTGGTAACATCGGTTTCTTCAATCAGATTGGCATTTATCACATCATTTCCATACACACCGTTCAGCGACATATCGAAGGTGAATTTTTTGTAAGTCATATTTACATTAAATCCATACACAAAATCGGGATTTGGGTCGCCAATAATAGTTTGATCGAGTGCATTGATAACAAAATCGCCATTCTGATCAATCAGTTTCACATCGCCGGCAATTACTTCCGAAGCACCATACATTAAATGTTTTGCTGGATCCTGTGCATCGTAATCTGCTTGCTGCATAATGCCATCGGTAGCATATCCATAAAATTGTCCGACAGGTTTACCTTCGAGAAAAATATTTACCGGAAATTTCGAATTCGTATTATTGCCTAACGTACTACCCAAATAACCTTTTACACCTTTTAGAGTACCAAAATCTCCTGCTGACATACCAAGACTCATGATTTGACTTTTTACAAAACTAATATTCCCCGAAAGATTGAGTTTGAAATTTTTTCTGTTAACCGGTGCACCTTCGAGTGTAATTTCCAATCCACGGTTACGAATGGAACCGTTATTTACCCACATACTTGATTTTCCGGATAAATACGGAATGGCTATTTCCTGCAATAAATCTTTCGTGTTTTTTTCGTACACATCAACGGTGAGCGAAAGTGCTTGTTTAAACAATCCCAAATCGAATCCAAAATTTGTTTGCTCCGAAGTTTCCCATTTTAAATTGGGATTAGCAATTACTCCCGGAATTATACCCACAGCACTTGTACCATCAGGATTTACATAGAACACGTTGTTGTAGTTCATTAAAAGTTGATATGGAGCAATTGCCTGATTTCCAACCTGACCCCAACCTGCACGCACTTTCAAATTTGAAATAGCATCTACGTTTTTCAGAAATTTTTCCTGATTAGCACGCCACGCAAATGCAAACGATGGGAAATAACTGAATCGATTTTCTTCCGAAAATTTACTACTTCCATCGGCACGGAAAGTAGCAGTTAATACATAGCGGTCGGCATAACTATACACGCCACGTCCAAGTACCGAAAATAACTCCTCAGCCTGTTCGCGATAAATATACGGATACAATGTGGCTGCTTGTGTTATTGCTTTAGCACGCAGAGTTTTGGAGAAAAAGTTTTCGCCGGTAATGCTGGTGCTGGTAAGCGTTTTGTAATTATAAACCGTACCCACAGTTCCACTCAAATTGCTTTTCCCCATTTTTTTATTGAACAACATCAATGCTTCTGCATTGTAAGCTTCGGATTTAATGCCCGACATACCCGCTTTGCCATTTACCTGTGCTCCGTTAAAAATACCTGTTCCATACCATATTGAACGCTCTTTGGTTCGGTTGATATAGCCACCTTTTAATTGAAATGTAATTGCTTTGGATGCTTTATAGCTTAAATTTAAGTTGGTGTTGAAATTATTATCATTACTATCATCATCGTAATCGGTCAACCAGGCATCAGGTCCTGTTAAATCTTCGTTGTATTCGTCACTTGTAGTTTCGCCGCGCATTGGCTTGTACGATATCATGTGTCGAACCACGCTGCTGCGTATATTTGCTAACTTATCGGTACCCGAAGTCATGCTTGTGTTCAGTTTGCTGTAAAATGTATTAGTTTTAAAGTTCAGTTTATCGGTAATATCCTGATCTAAGTTCAATCGGAGGTCAACCTGATTGATACCCGTTTTTTGAACCACACCCTGATTATTCAGATAGCCACTGGCAAAATAATAGGCTGTTTTGCCCGATTTGCCGCTTAAACTTACACGGTGATTCTGCGATAAAGCATTGCGGGTAACTTCATCCTGCCAGTCAACACCAATTACGCCATCCATGGTTTTCAGAGCTGCTCCGGGAGTTAAAAAACCATTGTAAAAACTGATATACTCTTCGGTATTCAATACAGGTATTTTTTTGTACAACGATGACGATGTAAAGTTTGTGCTAACAGTTACTTTTGGTTTGGCAGCCACTCCTTGTTTGGTAGTTATTAAAACTACGCCATTGGCACCCTGCGAACCATAAATGGCAGTAGCCGAAGCATCTTTCAACACTTCTATGCTTTCAATATCCTGCGGACTGATTTGCGATAGCGGATTTTGTTTGTCCATCAGTGAGTTACCGCCACCATTGCCGGCACTCATGGGGTCGATAGTTTCGTCCATGCTTATAATATTGCCATCAACCACAAAAAGCGGTGTATTATCGCCACGCAATGAACCTGCACCACGAATGCGAATGTTAACGGCTCCACCAGGTGCTGCACTTCCGGTAGTAACGTTTAAACCGGCAGCCTTGCCTTGAAGCATTTTATCCACACTGGTTGAGCGGGCCGACTCTTCATCCTTGGTTTTTACCGAAACAACAGAGCCTGTCAAATCGCTTTTGCGCATAGTACCGTAACCTACCACAACTACTTCTTCGAGTGTTTTGGTGTCTTCTTCAAGCAGAATGGTCAACATGGTTTTGCCATCAACCTGTACGTTTCGTTTCTGATAACCTACATAAGATACAATCAGTACCGCCGTTTTTGTGTCCTGTACATTCATCTTGAATTTTCCATTCATGTCGGTTATTGTTCCCGTTGAGCTTCCTTTTACTACAATGGATGCTCCAATTATAGGGTCTTTGGTTGTTTGATCTATAACAACTCCTTCTATTTGAGTTGCATAGCTTGCGATATTGAGAAATACCGCCAGGAGAATTGTGAGTTTTAGTTTCATAAGTATTACTTTTTGTTATAATTATTTTCGATTAACCTACCAACGTGTTGTTTTCGAATGTAAAAGTAATACGAATCATTCATATAGAGGTTCGCTTTTTGATTTAAGGGGTTTGAAAATTAGTTGATAACGCTGTAGTATGCTATTAACACGTTTTTAATTAAAAAATCAGATTCATTTCAGATTTCGTTTGTACGTTTCGTCACATCATCCGTTCTTCCCTTTTCTCTTTTTCGATAAAAGTAGTGGGCGAAATTCCGTAGTATTTTTTGAAGGCAGTACTAAAGTATTTGGCATTTGGGAAACCAATCAGATAAGCAATTTCGGAAATACTGTATTTTTGGTCGCGGAGCAGGTCGGCGGCTTTGTTCATTTTTATATCGCGTATAAAATCCTTGGGGTTTTGACCAGTGAGCGATTTCACTTTTTTGAAAAATACCGAGCGACTCATAGCCATTTCGTAGGCTAAATCATCTATATTGAATTCTTCGTTGGTAATATTGTCTTCGATATGTTTTACAATTTTACCCATAAAGTTTTTATTCAAATCGCTTAACAAATTACTCTCATTTACGGTTACCGATTTCTCAATGTATTTTTTGCGGTAAAGTGCTCTGTTGCTGAAAATTGTATTTATTTTTCCTTCCAGTATGGTAATGTCGAATGGTTTGGTAATATAATCGTCGGCACCCATGCTTATTCCCTTAAGCACATCTTCGCGATCGGACAGCGAAGTGAGTAGAATAAATGGGATATGGCAGGTTGCCACATTGTTTTTTACCGTTTTACAAAGTTCGAATCCATCCATTTCGGGCATTAAAATATCCGAAAGAATAAGGTCGGGAATCTCTTTTTCTAAAAATGTCAATGCTTCACGCCCATTTGCTGCTTCGGCAATGCTAAATTTTTTGCGAAGGGTTTTCGACAGATAGTGACGGATTTCGTCGTTATCTTCCACCAATAAAATATGCATCGAGTGTTCCAAATCCACCTCAGGCTCTTCCAGCTCATTATTTTCGGGCTTATGTTCAATAATTTCTTCGTCGGTATAGCTCGGTTTACTCATTGGCAATTCAACCCTGAATGTTGTTCCAGCATTTTCGGCACTCAAAAAGCTGATGGTGCCACGATGCAACTCGATAAGTTTTTTGGTAAACATAAGTCCAATTCCTGTTCCTACTTCAATAGAGCTGGCCGCATTTCGTGCCCGATAAAATGTTTTAAAAAGGTTTGCCTGTGCACTTTCAGGAATTCCGATGCCATTGTCGCTTACCGTGATTCGTAGTTGTGAATTTACAATTTCGACACTAAATTGTATTATTCCACCTTTAGGCGTATATTTTATGGCGTTTGTGAGCAGGTTTTCAATTATCATAAGTGTTTTATTCCGGTCGATCCAACAAACATCTTCCGACTTAAAATTCTTTGTAATTCGCAGTTCAAGTCCTTTGTTTTTAGCTAAATAAGCCAAACTATTGAGCGAATTATCAATAAATGCACTAATCGGAGTTTCCTCCACACACAAACTCATGGCATCTGATTCAATTTTCTGAAAATCGAGCAATTGTGTTACTAATCCAAAAAGTTTATCCGTATTATTGCGCGCCAATTGCAAAGCCGAACGTCCACTTTCGCTCAGTTTTTCGTTATCTATCTCGTTTAACGGAGCTTTTATAAGCGTTATCGGCGTGCGAATTTCGTGTGCCATCGATATAAAAAACTGTATTTTATCCTGTGTCAGTTTTATATCTACTTTGTTTAACCAGTAGCGGAATAAAAAATACAATAGCCAGCCAATAAGCACAAAGTAAAATATAAAAGCATAAGTGCTTGCCCAAAATGGTGGTAATTTGCGAATTTTGATGATACGAATCTCACTCTCTGATTTTCCATCTGAGCTGATGGCCTTTACCATAAATTGGTATCTTCCCGCCGGGATATTCGTATAAATGGCTTTGTGTTCGGCAGTTGGCTGCGACCATTCTTCATCAAACCCATCTAATTTCCAGCTATATAGCGTGCGATAGCCTTTGCCAATATTTAAGTCCACAAAATCGAACGAAAACGAATGTTGTTGATAATTCAGCTCTATTTTTTCAGTATCGTCAATCGATAATTTCAATGGTGAATTCTCGCTGTTGGCTTTCATTTTTTCGTAAAACAGGCTGAACGATTTGAATTTTAGGTTAAATTGCCTGTTTTGATCCATAACGATGGTATTGGGCGACAATATAAATGCACCACGCGTAGTTCCAAAAATCATATCGCCATTTTTTAGCTTATAGTAGGCCAAAAAATTCATGGTGTTATCAGTCAATCCATCAAATTCGTAGAAATTATTGATGGTTTTATTTTCGGCATTATAACAGTTTAATCCATTTTCAGTACTTATCCACATACGTCCCAAATTATCATAAAGCACTCCGAATACATTATCCGACGACAATCCATCTTTGGTTGTGATCATTTCAATTTCATTTTTTTGAATATCGTATTTCAACAATCCAAAGCCTCCAGTACCAAGCCAAAGAATGTTTTCAATGGTTTTGTCCTTAACAACATTATTCACAAACAAATAACCGCTTAGATGCTCTCCTCCTTTAAGTTTTTCTAAATCAACATGTTTCTGTTTGTTGGTGTATTTATCTAAAACATATAATCCTCTGTAAGTTGCTAAGTATAACTTATCGTTTGTATTTAATATTTTGTTAATGCCCGGTATATTATAAGTTAAGAAATTAGGATTATTAGGTTGTAGTTTTTTTAAATTGTAATTCAAATCTCCTAACCAAAGATTTCCGCGTTCGTCATTTACAATGGAATAAATGTATGATTTTTCGTTTTTGTTAACCGATTCCATTTCAGCAAAATAACTGATTGCACTACTTCGCTTATTAATTTTTGCAAATCGGGTTGCATAGCCACCTACCCAAATATTGTTTGCTTCGTCGGCAAATATCGAAAGTATTACCGAATTTTCCTTGTTATCCCCGGTTCTGTTTGTGAAATAGTGTTTCCATTTTCCGTTTTTTCGATTATAAAAACTTAAACCCTTATTTGTCCCAAACCATAAGTCGCCATCGGCATCTTCGAGCAATGCGTTTACGTGGTCGTCAATGAGCGAATTTTCATTATAGCGTTCGTGTTTAAATTCTTTTGAAACAATTGATTTTGTATTTAACACAAACACACCTGCGGTGTAGGTTGAAACCCATACATTGTCTTTAACAGGATAAATATGATATATGCCATTTGCCTGCAAACCACTTTCATCCGTGTCGTTCTGGTTTATAATTCGCACTAACTGATTCGACAATCTATCCAAAACGTAAATGCCTTCGCCATCGATGCCTATCCATATTTCTGATTTATTGACTAAGGCTATTGTTTTTATCGGTCGGGTAATTGAATAGGCTAATTTAACGAGTTTTCGCTCCGCAACATCGTAGCAAAACATGCCATGGGCAAAAGTTCCTATCCATAATTTTTGTAACGAAGAATCGAAAAAAAGCGACTGTACACGATAAGATTTGAGTGCTTCAAATTCGGGAATTTCTAATTTTTTATAGGGGTAATCGCTTGTATTTAAATCATAAATACCACTTGCAGAGGCTATCCAATGCATATTCCTGTCCGACTCAGCCATATCGTAAACCGAAATTCTTTCCATATTACCAACCCGCTCCCATCTACCCTGATGTTGATACAAAATACCCGAATTTGTAAGAATGTATGGTTGGTTTTTTTTATCAAAATACAATGCATTTATCACAGCTTCAGGATTGAGTCCGGCAATATCGCCTAACCAAACCTCTTTCTCAAATTCATCGGTGGCACTGTTGTAAAGGTATAATGTTCGTTCAGAGAATGCATAAATCTGTTTTGTATTACTTTCCTTTACGTTTCGAATGGTTTCGTTATTTAAAATACGATAATGGTCAAAGCTTTCACCATCATATCGGTCAATTCCGGTTTTGGTTGCAAACCACATAAAGCCTTTTTGATCCATGGCTGCACCAAAAACTCTACGATTACTCAAACCTTCGTTGATAGACAGATTGCGTATTGTCGAAGATGTCGCATCAAACAGCGACAAAACAATAATTGCCAATAATAGTGTGATTCGTTTCATTTGGCATATAATTTAATATGTATGCAAACACAAAGATAATTATTCTTTTAAATGAACGTGGTTTGATAACTGATTTTTATGGGTATTCGTTTCGGTTAATATAAATAACTGTATTTTGTCACAAGTACCTTTCATTTAAAATTAAATATTATTTTTGCACTCACTTTATCAAACTCATATTTACAAACAAAAAACTATGACTAATTTATCAAAAAAATCAGAGATATACAAGCTGATTAACGTTCATACCAATAATTGTATCCTCACTATCAATGAAATTAAGAACTATTGCAAGCAACTCAACAACAATCTCTATGACGTTATTGATCGGCTGGACATTATTTTTGCCGGTGAGTTTTTTACTGAGTATGACCGAAAATACATTCAAAAGAGAGATATTAGGTTCAAAGAATTCAGGCTTAGCAAAGAAGATGAGCTTAAGCATGGCGAAATTATCATTTCAAGCATTTTAGAAGCTTCTTTATTTGAAGCTATTGAAAGAGCAATTAAATTTTTTGGTGCTCCTGACAAAGACGAATGGCATAATAAAATAATGAAGTATAAAACAGATATTATTAGAATTGATCAGGATACTGACTGGATGCTGGATACTTTAAATACGCTTTTTCAAACCTTTCACTATATTTTTTCAGGTCTGGGAAGTACTAAATTGTCAGAAATTATGAAAAATTACAATTACATTAAATCGAATGATATTGATGGTGTTAATTTTAATTTTAGTTTTGTGTCTCTTGCAGTATCAAATGAATCTGACATTTTCAAAAAAAAAGATATACTTCTTGAAGCAATAACACAACGATATATGAATTGTCTGCAACTAAATATTGACCCGGACAATTACCATCCCAATGTCGAATTTAAAACCAAATGTCTGAAAGCTATTGAAATTATTGATTTTCAAATTCAAAATACAACTAACAACACAATCGTCGAAGTTTCAAATGCAAAGTATGAAGATTCAAAAAACGAAAAAGCTGAGTTCGAATCCGAAAGTCAGACCCAAAGCAAAGATTTTACGACAAAGCGCCAGGTGTTGGCTATGTATTATTTATTGAATGAATTGGACAAAAACACTAACTCAATAGATAGAACAGTGAAGGCTCGTTTTATACATTTCTTAACTGGAAAAAATGAAAGTAATATCTACAAAACATTAGCTGATCCATTAAAAGGACTTGAAAACAAGACAAACAAAAAAAGTATTTTTAAAGATTTAGAATTTATCAAAGAGCATTTCGACAACCTGGGCTTGCATTCAATTTCTCAAAAAATCACAAACGATATGCAGGAAGCCTGATTAATCCTGTTACTTACATAATCTATCAAAGACGCGACCCTGTATCGCGTCTTTTTTTTGTCAATATTTTACCTAAATCAATATTTGGGGTTACCTAAAGGGCTACCTAAGCCCCTCTACACACCTGTAATTTTGCATCGTCATTTATAATCAACCGATTTTAAAACAATTCAGAATTACAAAAATGAATAGGTCAGTTATCTCAAAAAACAGTACAATTCCGCCCAGAGCACCCCCGCACTTTCACTGTAGAGCATCCATAGATGCTCTATGGATGCTCTATGGATGCTCCATGTATAAAAGAGATTTTTTTATCCAATTTTTATTATCAAAACAAAGTATTATGTATTCATTAATTTTAAAAATATCAAATTATAAGTATTATGGCAACATTTAATTCAACTACGTTTGGAGCAATCTCCGGTCGTCACGGTAGCGCAGTAGCTGCCACTACCAAAGATGGTAGAAGTATTCTGAAAGTATTCAGAGCTCCGGGCAATCCAAACACAGACAAACAACAGGCACAACGCACAAAATTTGGCTTTGTAAACAGCGAACTGAGCTGTATGCGAAATCTGTTCAAAACAACCTTTATGAGCCCGAATGGGATGCAACAGGGTGTATCGCTGGCTATGAAAAATGCAGTCTCAGGCGAAGCGCCGGATTTTGTAATTGACTACAGTCAGCTGATACTGTCAGTAGGAAGTGTGGATAGTAGCGGACAGGTAAGTGCTGTTAAAACAACTGGCACCAAAGTGAAACTTGACTGGGACACCACAATTGGTACCAACAGTACAGAAAAGGACGGAATTAACATAGTTTTCTTTAATCCTGCGGATAAAATCTCAGTTCTGAAGCAAAATCATGCATTTCGAAGTGTCGGTACTGCCGAAGTTGAACTTCCTGAAATATGGGCAGGCAGTGAAATTCACTGTTGGATTTATTTCTCGACACCTGTAAATTCCCTAAATTCGGCAAGTAAATATGTAGGATTAGTCCATCTGTAATAGTTTTACGTAATAGCTAAATGCGAGGCGCTGTTTGTAGAGTCTCGCATTTTCACATGATTTAATATTCATTTTCCATCGAATTATTCCTATCTTTGCTCTTCAAACGACTAAATATGAAGAAAATATTCATTTTTATTGCATTTTTCAGTTTGGTTTTGAGTTGTGCCAATAAGCCGCAACAGCAAACCGAACCGAAAAAAGCGGTAAATGTTCCGGCATTTAATGCCGATTCGGCCTATTATTTTGTAAAAACGCAGGTCGATTTTGGTGCGCGTGTACCCAACTCTGAGGCTCACAGGCAATGCGCTGCTTATCTTTCGCAAACGCTCAGGCGTTTTGGTGCAGTGGTCAATGAGCAACGAGCTGTACTAACCGCATTTAATGGAGATAAACTCAATGCAGTAAATATTATTGGCTCTTTCAATCCTGAATCGGAACATCGCGTTTTGCTTTTTTCACATTGGGATTCACGTCCCTGGGCTGATAACGATCCCAATCCTGCCAATCATAAAACGCCTGTTATGGCTGCCAACGATGGTGCAAGTGGAGTGGGGGTGTTGCTCGAAATGGCTCGACAGTTTAGCGTTCAAAAACCCGATATTGGTGTGGATATTATTTTCTTTGATGTCGAAGATTATGGTGCTCCGCAAAATTATCCCAACGCAACCGAAGATGCCTGGTGCCTTGGCACTCAATATTGGGCTAATAATCCGCATGTGAAAGGCTATTCCGCACGCTTTGGAATTTTGCTCGACATGGTGGGCGCTCCCGATGCTACTTTTTACAAAGAAAATATATCAATGTATTATGCAGCCGATGTGGTCGAAAAAGTGTGGTCGGCGGCAGCTTCGCTCGGTTTCAGCAACTATTTCCGCAATGAGGAAATGGGCGCAATTACCGATGATCATTTGTATGTGAATAAAATTGCAGGCATTCCGAGCATTGATATTATCCATTATCGCAACGAAGGACAAAACTCCGGTTTCGGCCATTATTGGCACACGGTAAACGATACTATGGAAAATGTTGACAAAAACACACTTTTCGCTGTTGGCACAACTGTGATGTATGTGGTGTATAATGAATGAAACATCGACGACAGACAGCAGACGACAGTCGATAGACATCAAACGGCGAAGCCCAACTAACGGCGTAGCCCAACTAACGTGAAACAAATAAAATGAAATTCAAGAAAATAGCTGTAAAAATAGGCAGTAACGTACTTACCCGTGCCGATGGTACGCTGGATATTACACGCATGTCGGCATTGGTCGATCAGATAGCTGCTTTGCACAAAAAAGGTGTCGAAGTAGTGATGATTTCGTCAGGAGCTGTGGCTTCTGGCCGTAGTATTTTGGGTTTGAATAAAAAACTCGATGTAGTAGACCAACGTCAGCTCTATTCGGCTGTTGGGCAGGCAAAACTGATTAATCATTACTGGGATTTATTTCGTGACCATGGTATTACCGTTGGGCAAGTGCTTACGATGAAAGAGAATTTTGGCAGTCGTCGCCATTACCTCAATCAACGTAATTGCATGCAGGTAATGCTCGACAACAAAGTGATACCAATTGTAAATGAGAACGATACCGTATCAGTGTCGGAGCTTATGTTTACCGACAACGACGAACTCTCAGGGCTTATAGCTTCGATGATGGATATGGAAGCTTTGATAATTCTGAGCAATATCGATGGTATTTACAACGGCTCGCCTGCGAATCCTGAGTCGAAAGTAATTCGTGAGATTCAGCGTGGACAGGATATTTCGGACTTTATCCAAACCACCAAATCCACTTTCGGGCGAGGCGGTATGGGTACTAAAACCACCATTGCCCGCAAAATTGCCGACGAGGGAATCGATGTTTTTATTGCCAACGGCAAAACTGATAATATTTTACTCAAATTGCTCGATAAAAAAGCCGATGTGATTTGCACCCGATTTGTAGCTTCGACCGACGAAGTGTCAAGTGTCAAAAAATGGATAGCACACAGTCAGGGTTTTGCCAAGGGTGAAATTCACGTCAACGAAAATGCCGCTTTGGCACTTCAGGGCGAAAAGGCAGTTAGTCTTTTGCCGATTGGTGCCACAAAAATTGTGGGTGATTTTGAAAAAGACGATATCGTTAAAATCATTGACCATGCCGGCCATTCACTTGGCATTGGCAAAGCGCAGTACGACAGCGCCAAATCCCGCGAACTACTCGGCAAAAAGAACCAAAAACCATTGGTGCATTGCGATTATATGTATTTGGAATAGAACAATATAAGATATGGAACAATCAAACTCCTGGAAACATACCGTCGTAGCGGCTTCGCGCTCGCTGAATCTGGTAAACGACGAAACAATAAATAAAGTATTGCTTGCTGTAGCCGATAAAGCGGTGGCGCAAACCGACATTATTTTGGCAGAAAACGCCAAGGATTTGGCGGCAATGGAACGCACAAATCCCATGTACGACCGGCTTTTACTTTCTGCTGAACGTATTGCAGGTATTGCTGCCGACATCCGGAATGTGGCTTCACTTCCATCACCGCTGGGTCGGTTAATTGACGAAACGGTGCGCCCAAACGGGATGCGAATTTCGCGTATTGCTGTGCCTTTTGGTGTGGTGGGCATTATTTACGAAGCGCGCCCGAATGTGAGTTTCGATGTTTTTTCGCTTTGTCTGAAATCGGGCAATGCCTGTGTGCTGAAAGGCGGAACTGATGCGCATAACTCCAATACAGCCATAGTAAAGGTGATTCAATCGGTTTTGGAACATTTCGGATTGGATAAAAATATCGTAACCTTACTTCCTGCCGGACGTGAAGCCACTGCCGATTTGATGAATGCTGTAGGCATTGTGGATGTGATTATTCCGCGTGGCGGAAAGGGACTTATTGAATTTGTACGCGACAATTCACGCATTCCGGTTATCGAAACTGGTGCTGGGATTTGCCATACCTATTTCGACGAGTTTGGCGATTTGGAAAAAGGGCGCGAAATTGTTTTCAATTCCAAAACCCGCCGTGTAAGTGTTTGTAATGCGTTGGATTGCTTAGTTATTCACGAAAAGCGTTTGCCCGTTTTGCCCGCTCTTTGCGAAAAATTAGCCACCAAAAATGTGGTTATTTATGCTGATGATAAAGCATTTACATTTCTGAACGGAAAATATCCGGCTGAATTATTGCAACATACAAATGCAGATAGTTTTGGAACCGAATTTTTAGATTATAAAATGTCCATAAAAACAGTGGCGTCGCTTGCTGAAGCGGTAGAACATATTTCAATGTTTAGCTCCAAACACAGCGAATGCATTGTGAGTGAGAACGATGCGAATATCGCTTATTTTGATAAAATGGTGGATGCAGCTTGTGTTTACACCAATGTTTCCACAGCTTTTACCGATGGTGCTCAGTTCGGATTGGGTGCCGAGATTGGTATCAGCACTCAAAAACTGCATGCCCGCGGACCTATGGCGCTGGCAGAATTGTGTTCGTACAAATGGATTGTAAAAGGCGAGGGGCAAGTCAGAAGTTAGTTTTTATAATTTAGTCGAAATATGCCGATAGGTATAAAAAACAATCCTGAATGAATACCTTAAATGTATTCAATCAGGATTGTTTGTCATGTGCAGCTGTTAATTTAGTTTTTTATGCAGCGAACCGAAAATCCATATTTTTGATCTTCGGCGAATGAGGATACCGCGTCGGATTTGTAATATACCGATTTTGTTTGTGCAGAGGGTGGGTCAGTTATTTCTGTTGAAATAGTGTTTGTCCACCAAATTGCTGATTTTCCGTTATCATAAAATTCATTTCCTTTTCTGCTGCCACTCCCTAAAGCTTTAAATCCCGAAGAATTGCTTGCAGGGTTACTATCTACATCCCAAAATGAATTTGTATTTAAATCTTTCATTTTTTCACCTGCAACTGCTTCACCACCTAAGAACTGAATCAGCGTGTTCCAATCGGCTTCAGTAGCTACGCGCCAGCCTTTAGGGGCAAGCTTGCCGGAATTTACAGCATGCCAGTTATAGAGAGCACCATACGAGTTTTTATTGTAAATGTCATCGAAGTACCAACAGTAAGCACCTGATTCTAATGCACTCCAGTCAGATGGATTAGCAATGGGAGTACCATCATTATATTTTGTTGTTTTCAGATTTTCCACCATCCATGTTTGCGTGCCAATTGTAATTGTTGTGTACACATTTCCATCTTTATCAGTAGGTGGTCCAACAATTTCCGCTGTTGTAAATTTTACTGTGTCGCCATAAGCTGTACCATAACTGTTGGTTGCATAAGCCCGTACATAATAATCTGTAGATGATTCTAATTCGGTCATCGTGCTGCTAAATTCTCCCGTTGTTCCATCTTCAGTTGTTTTTGTGCTTAACGAAATTGTTGGATTCGGGCTTGTGCTCCAGCAAATACCTCTTTGTGTAATGGCAGCTTCACCTGTGGATGTTACATTACCTCCACTAATAGCAGAGTTTGTTGTTATATCGCTTATTGCTTTTGTTGAAACAGTAGGTAAACCGCTTAAAGTCGTAAAACTAATTTCGTTACTATAACCCGTTCCGGCGCTATTGGTAGCAAAAGCACGAACATAGTATTTTGTATTCGGAGTTAAACCGGTAATGTTTCTTTCAAAATTAGTTAAGTTTGTACTTTCAAAGGATTTAGTGCTTAATGCAGTTGTTGGATTGGGACTTGTATTCCAGCAAAAACCGCGGGCAGTAATTTCAGAACCATCGGGCGTAAGTTGTGTGCTGATTAAAGCAGATGTAGCTGTTACATTTTTTGATGTCGTCTGACTCAGTACGGGTGGCAATGGCGCTGTGGTGAAGCTGAGTATTTCGCCATACGATGTGCCTGCATCGTTGGTTGCATAAGCTCGGATATAATATTTTGTAAAAGGCAATAAATTAGTTAATGAACTTGTAAAGTCGCCCGTTGTTCCCGAAACGGTAGTTTTATTGCTTTTGGTTATTGTGGGTTCAGTATCTGTCGACCAGCAAATGCCTCTGGCATTAACCTGCCCAATTTCATCCGGTTTTACATTTCCTGCTACAGTAGCTGTAGTTGCTGTAACGTTTGTAGCAGCACCTGTTGAAACTTCCGGCGGGGATAAATCTTTTATACATCGTACTGAAAGGCCATTTTTTTTATGAAGTCCTCCTATAAGATAATCATTTAATCTAATATCTACAACATAAGCCTGAAATGCGTTATAATCGTAATCTATAATATAAATATCTTGAGTCCATGCACCAAAATTAGTACCTAAACTCATATAACTAATTTCTCTAACTATTCCAAAAGTAAATAAAACGCCCCCTGCTGTCGCTGAAAAACCTGTTTCATTTGTCGCATTGATAGAATTATTCCAGGTTAAAGTCGAACGTAATTTTTCAACGCTGTAGTTATTAAATAAAATTTTCCATTCCGTCTTTTTAGGAACATGCCAACCTTTAGGTGCTAATTTCCCTGTCTCAACAGCATAAAAGTTATAAAGTGCTCCATGCATAAGATAATTAAATATATTGTTTCTATAAAAACAATATGCCCCTTCAGTTTTATCCAGCCATGACATTGAATCAGTTACATTTTCAATAGCAGTTCCATCATTATATTTTGTAGTAGCTAAGTTTTGGGCCATCCATACTTGCGAACCTATTTTTACGGTAGGGTAATTAATTCCACTACCATCTTTACAAACAAAAAACCTGAAGTTAATATTTTTGTTTCCCGAAATCTTATCCATGACAATGGCAATGTTTCCATCTTTGTCGGTTGCGCGATACATAAAATTGTCACCGACTTTAATTTCATTTACAAACGTAGCCAATGTTGAGTTTCTAACTTTTTGGGGCTGATTTTGTGTAGTAGCTGTTGCGTTACCTATATGCTGTATATCAGCACGGCTCCTGTTCGGAAACATATTAATTGTTTTCGTGGAATACTGATAGCCATTTCCTGTTACTTTCACCACAAAAATGCCATTGGGCAGCGTTATCTGAAATGAGTTTATTCCTGCATCTAAAAAGTTGTTTGAATTTAAAATTGCTTTTCCATCAATACCGAACACTTGTATCAGTGCTTTTCCGGAATTTGTACTATTAAATGTTAGCTTTTGGCTATTAGTTCCATTGGGCGTTATCTGTATTGTTTCATACAAAGACAGTGGTTGCGAAACGGAAGAAACTACATTTTGTATCGCTAATTCAGTTGTGCCGCGTAGGGTAATTGAATCACCTGTACGAGTGTTTACAACCACAACACTGTCGATTGTAGAATTGTTACCATCAGTGTCGTTGCCTGTAAAACGTAAATTCAGGTCTATTGCAAACAAACGAATTGATGCAATCACGAAAAGGAGTAAAATTTTAGTTTTCATTTTTTTAGAATGTTTATTTTACAAATAAGATTTTATTTTTACATAATTGTAATAATTATAAATATAACACAAGTACAAAAATAATGTTCAACATCTAAGTCCTGCTATCTTAAAAAGCGTACGGTTACAATCTTTACCCCAATTCATTGAAATTCTTAAACTTATTTTGTATTTTTGTAATGTTCATCTTTTAATATCAACAAAATTTGAAAAACTACCATTACATAGCTTCAACTCCTTCCACCAATATTTTGCTGAAAGAGCTGGTTCGAAAAGAGAAATTGCCGGAGTTTTTTGCCGTTCGAACGGCATTTCAATCAGCAGGGAAAGGCCAGCTGGGTAATAGTTGGGAAGCAGAACGGGGTAAAAATATGCTTTGCAGCGTGTTGCTTTATCCGCATTCCGTAGCTATACATGAGCAATTTATGATTTCGCAAATGGTTTCGGTTGCCATTTTGCGTGTATTGCAGAAATACGGTGTTGATTGTTGTATTAAATGGCCAAACGACATTTACGTTGGAAACAAAAAATTGGGGGGCATCCTGATTGAAAATAGTTTGCGGGGTTCAAAAATTGATTTTTCAATCATTGGTATTGGTTTGAATATCAATCAGAAAGAGTTTAAAAGCAATGCCCCAAATCCGGTTTCTACTTTCAATATTTTACAAAAAAAACTGTCGGTTAAAGAGATTTTTTCAGAAATTATGACGGAAATTAAAAATCTCTATTTATACACTGATATTGCCGTTGTTAAATCCGAATACCTACAATATTTGTTCAGAAAAACCGGTTTTTATTCCTTTAAAATTCCTAACGGCGAAGTATTCGAAGCTGCAATTGATACAATAGGAAGTGATGGGCAACTTTGGTTGAAAAAGCGGGATGGCAATTTGAGCGGTTTCTATTTTAAAGAAGTAGAATTCATTTTCTAATTTTCCTGTAAACGAACTTTTCTGCGCTAAATTTTAAGTTTAATAAACAAATTTAGCTTTAAACTTGTTAACCATACTACATACACATCTAATAAAAAAAAGAGATATGAGAAAAAGCATTTTAGCAATAGTAGCAATAGCATTTTCTGTAGCATTATTGGCACAGAAAAAACCTGAAATTGAATGGGTTTCGATACCCGGAGGTACTTTTGTAATGGGCACACCAACCACCGAACCCGAACGTGGTAGCGATGAACGGCAACATACCGTAACGTTAAGTCCTTACAAAATAAGTAAATACGAAGTAACTTTTGAACAATACGATGCTTTTTGCAGGGCTACAAAACGCACAAAACCCGACGATGAAGGCTGGGGACGTGGTAAACGCCCGGTGATAAACGTAACCTGGGCGGATGCCAAAGCCTTTGCCGATTGGATGGGTTGTCGTTTGCCTACCGAAGCTGAATGGGAATTTGCCTGTCGTGCAGGTACTACCACTCCTTTCAACACAGGTGAAAATTTGAAAACTTCGCAGGCAAACTACAACGGAAATTTTCCCTATAACGGAAATTCAAAAGGAAAATACCTTCGCAAATCGGTGCCGGTTGGGAGCTATGAGCCTAATGCCTGGGGTTTGTATGATATGCACGGCAATGTGTATGAGTGGTGTAGTGACTGGTACGGACAATATCCGCCGGTAGAAGAAACCGACCCGCAAGGTCCAAAAACAGGAAAATACAAAGTGTATCGTGGCGGAGGCTGGAACTTTTTAGCACGTATTTCGCGCAGCGGTTATCGCGATTATTTCTTCCCCGAGCGTTCCGATTTACATATTGGTTTTCGGGTTGCAAGTTCCGAAAAATAACAATCAGGCTACCTCGTTCGCAAGTCTCTTTTTCCATGCTTGCATCGAAATGCCTGAACAGCTTTCAATGGTTCGTTTCATTGAATTAAACGATCCAAATCCACATTTTTCAGCCAAATGTTCGTTGCTTATCGTCGGATTAGCAACGAATTTTTTTTCTACCTCACGCATGCGAAAACTATTGACAAAAGCACAAAAATTCTGATTGTACTGTTTGTTGATAATTGACGAAATATAACTTCGATTAGTGCCAACAAGTTGCACTACATCCATAATATTCAGATTGCTATTTAAAAAAATCTTATCTTTCTCAAACGCATCTACTAATTTTTTCAAAATAAGTTGTTGCGATAAATTCAAAGCATCTTCGTTTATTTCGGCGGATACTTCCGGTTGTATTTCCATATTCTCTTCAAAAGCCGGATTAATCGCCTTTTGTGTAAAGCCCATATAACCAATCCCATACATCGACAAAGCAAAAATCAGCCAAATACTATCAACAATTATTTCGCTTGGCAAAAGCAACTTTCGGCCCACAATATGCGCTACCAATGTACTTGCCGAAATAAACACAAGAAATAAATTTAGTAGCTGAGCATTGTTGTATCTGCCATCTTCAATATTTGAGTAATACTGTTCGGCTTTATCTGCATATTTTTTTAGTAAAAGTTGATTTAATATAAATGTAACCACAAGCAACACCACAAAAGTTAGCTTTACGATTTTGCGCATAACACCCAGAAACTGTATTTGAGGCGAATCGGGGAAAAGTGTATCATTGTAAAGCCATGCTTTGTACTGCTCGAATGGAGTAAGAAAAATACCCACCGTATAAACCGTAGCTATCAGAACAGGAACTACAAGGTATTTGGCATGATGACGAAGGCTAAATTTTTCGTCGACCGTTAACAACCGAAAATAAATATAATAAATGGGGAAAGCAATACTTCCAAAATAGGCCAAAGCAGGTTCCCAGTACGGAAAAATATCGGGATAAGGAGCAAAAAATAAAAACTGACCAAAAAAGCAGATTGCCACAATCAGCATAAAGAAGCTCAGAAAACGCGCAGGCACACTAATATTTCTCTTATTGCTTTGCAACGAAATAAACCAAAAAAGCGAAATGTAAACCGGAGATAATAGAATAAGGGTTCGAATCATAGAAAATATTACTTTTTTTAATGTGTATTTTTACCTTTTGGCAAATAATTTTACCTTTTGGAAGCAATGCCAATTTTGGTAAAAGTACTTTTGTAGCGCTATAATCTGCAAAAATAGCATAAAATAATGAGATTACTCGTAATGTCTATTACAAAACAAAAACTCAATCGAAAAATTAATATATAAATTCTAAATAATAAAAAACCGTATGAAAACAAGGACCACTTTTTCTTTGCCTTTGCAATGGCTATGCAACCAAAGAAGTAATTCGGAAATTTTCAGTAAATGCTTCGCTTTATTAACAGTTGTAATTCTGACTTTACTGCCCACAACTGATACCAAAGCGGACACTGACTTTACGCAATCAAGTATCATTTTCTCGACTTTAAATGGCTATGTTCATGCCAAAGTTATGGGACAAGAGTACGATGGTACCGATGATGAACTTGATCAGCTTAAACTTTCGTATCTCGATCCTATAAGTGGAACATGGGTACAGTTTTTCGACGGAGATATGGACAATGGTGATATATGGGAGAAAAAAGATGATTGGCCTTTAGTTTCGGGGATGAGTACCTACACAATTTCAGGTAAGAAATATGGTTATTTAGATTTTTATTATCCACGAACTTTGTTTCAGGGCAATATGGTAATCAAAGCTGAGGTAGATTGGGACATTGATAGTAATGACAACAATACAGGAATTGATTATACGTTTTATTACAATATAGCTGAAATAAACGATATTCCGTGGAAAAACTTTTGGAAAAGCACTTACGATGGTACTAAAAACACTTTGTCGTTCAGTTTCGAAAGCTGCGAAATTTATGGCAAAGGAGTGAACGACTCGAAGGGACAGCCCTACGTAAAGGAAAGCTATAATCCACGTAATGAATTAGATAGTATCTTAATTGAATACGAACATCCGGTAAGCAAACAATGGATAAAAGTGATTAGTGGTAATTGTTTAAAGGATTTTAACGATACTGTTTTTAACCTGGCAAGTAATACCAGCGATGGCGCTTTCACTGCAACAACAAAATTGGCTGCCGACCGTAAGTTTACCTATCAAACTACGGTGGTTTGGGATAAAATTCCGTCATTTTTATGGGGTAAAACGGTAAAGTTCAGATACAATGTGGATTGGGATTTAATGGCTGATGATAAAAAAGCCGGATTTGATCAGAACAGCACATTTTATGTTACATTCAATGCGATGCGCAAACCCCTTGTTCAATCGTCGGGTTGTGAGTATAGTGCAGAAAAACAGGAAGTTGTGCTGAAATGGGCAGAGTCAGCCACTTCAACTATTCCCGATGTGTCGTACCACATAAAACGCGAATTAAAAGGTAGCGGTACTTCCGAATTTATTACCCCTGCCGATGGAATTAAGGACAAGCAATTTACGGATAAAAGCTTTGTGAATTGGAAAGACTATGAATATAAAATATATTCGGTGCCTACATCGTGGGGTTGGACAAAAAATGAGTTGCTCGACGAATACAGCATATCTTACAGTTCGTCCACAAATCCTATAATACCTCAATTTAAAACCTTTGCAATAACGGCATTTCCTACAAATGGTGCAATTTCGCCCTATATAAAATTAAACTGGGAAAACGAATGGATAAAAGAAAACACTGTAAAACTATATCATCGACGTTCGGACTCACCAGTCTTTACTCTCATGGAAACTTTAGAGCCTGGCGCTACAAGCTATACCGATGCCACAAATATAGTTGATAATAGTAAACATTTTTACAAATTAGTCGTCGACATTTTTGGGGTCATAAAGGAAAAAATTGATAGTGTGAGCGTTATAAAAATGGTTGCGTTTAAAAATATTTCTGCTTCGAAAAACACGATAGGCGACCGCATACAATTAAGCTGGGAAATCGACGATTTGGAATTGTGCGATCGTTTTGAAATTTACCGTTCATACACACGCGACTCATTGGGTATGGATGTAAAAACCAAACCCGAAATGGTACACCAATTATCGACTCAAACCTTGATAAACAAATGGGATGATATGACAGCAGTGGCCGGAGTTGTTTACGAGTACCAAATTTATGCTTATAACACCGGCAACGACAAATTAGAGAGAAAAACCAAGTCGAATTTCGATATTGGTTTTAGAACTCCGGTTGGCACTATTTCGGGACGAATAACTTATGGTGGTGGCACAGCCGTGGATAAAGTGTCGGTTTATGTGCAGAGTTCGTCGCTCGACGATAATATGCTTTACAAAAGCTTATTGCTCAAAGGCGAAAATTCACAAAAAAGTCAGGTAAACCTATCAAATGCCAAACACGGATGTATTAAAAATGGTTTTTCGTTCCAATCGTGGATTACTTCGAGTAGACCGGTTAAATACACGCCGGTTATTGAGTTAAGCAACGAATATTCCATTGGTATTCGCAACGACAGCGTGCTGGCATTCGTTGGTGCATTTAATTTAGCTAAACCAAGCGTTAAGTGCAAGTTGGACAGCACAATAAAGCTCAACGACTTTTTCCATTTATCAGTTACATTAGACACCAAAGACAGTGTGAAAATATACCTGAATGGCAATCAGCGTGCTAAGGCTGTGTTAGCTGTATCGGCATCCACGCATGTTTGTACTTTTACCGAAGCCGACAAGACAGAAGGATCGATTGTAACACCAAAAACAAAATGCTTTATCGGAAATAAAACGAATGACGCATTAACTACTGTAAGTGCCTACAGTGGAAATATTGACGATATTCGCTTGTGGGGACGCCACTTAACAGCAGCCGAAATTGCAAGCAATTTTAACCGCTATCTGAGCGGAACCGAATCAGGTCTTATTGGTTATTGGCCACTTGATGAAGGTATAAATTCGTATGCATTCGATTGTTCCAAAACAAATCAAAAATACAACGAACATCACATCAAATTAGTGAACACATACACTTCCGCTAACGTACCGGCTAAAGAACAATTGGCTATAAAGGGATTAACCGATAGCGATGGAAATTATATTATCCGTGGAATACCTTTCACAGGCGAAGGTTCTACTTATGCTATCAAACCGGTGTTGGGAACACACAAATTTGAACCAAGCCAGCTTATGAGGTATATTTCGCCATCGAGCCTTATTCATAATAGTTCCGATTTTGCCGATAAATCTTCTTTCCCTGTGAAAGTAAAAGTGATTTACAACAATACGCAATATCCTGTTACCGGTGTTAGTTTTTCGGTCGACGACAATCCTTGTTCGAAGGAAAACCAGTTAATAACAACAAACACAACTGAGGTTGGTGAAGTGGGCATAGGCGAATGTATTATCGATGTGCCTATTGGTGAGCATTATATCAAAGCATCGCTGGGTGGACACGGTTTTAAATACAACGGTCGTTACCCGATACAGGGCAAAGTAGTTTTTGATGAAAACGCTGCCGGCATAACCATCACATTCCGCGATACAACGCTTATTACCGTTGCTGGTAGGGTTGCCGGGGGTGCAATCGAATCGGCTTACCCTATTGGATTTAAGAAAAGCAATGCAAATGTAGGCAAGGCAAAAATTGTATTTAAGCCTTCGCTGTACGACGAGTTTCATTTAACTCCACACCCCGATTTTGCCGATCAGACTTCCGGGTTTGGTAAAAAGGATGCAACGCGATTTGAAACAAGTAGCGCGAATATATTCAAAGACCGCGTAGTTGTATTTACAGATAGCACAACCGGCGAATACATGGTGAAACTGCCACCAATGAAATGGGATATTGATACGGTCAGAATTTTTACAGATCAAACCTATAGTGTGAATAATAGCATCGATTTGTTGAATAACCGTATTCAATCGTTTCAAACATCCACACTCGAAAACTATACTGACACTTTAACAATAAAAGATGCCAATAACGTCAGTAAAGTTGATACATTCAATTACAATATCAAAAAATCGTTTACGCACGTCGTTGACCCCACAGTAGAAGTGAGATCAGCTGGTACGTCGCAGCCAAATGCTTTTGGAGAGTCCGTTTGGAACAAAAATGAAGCAGGAACAGATACCATAGCCCTATATGAGTATTCTGCTGTTGCCCCCAAAGATGTAAAATACACTTTTGGTAAAACCGATGGATATGCAAATGGAAAACCAATATTCTATCAGAGAAAAGTGTATACGCTCAAAATCAAAGCTTTCGAAAAATATTTACATCCAAGTGGTAACCATTACCCACCTGTTCCACTAAAAGGAGCAACTGTAACCGTTAAAAATGGATTAGGTGTATTAGTAAAGCAAATTGAACAAGCCACTACGGATACTATTCCAAATCATGTAATGAAATTGGACGATAAAGGGGAAATATTTTACGGTTTCGCAGCAGGATTTCCAAATACAACTTCTATTAAAGAAGGCTTGGAGATGAACATTACAATTCAGAATGGAAATCAGAATCCTGTTCAGTGGGAGGAAATGGGTACTTTTAAAGGTATAGTTTTAGGTTGTGAACCTGTAGGTGGAACCAATCACATCACAAGGGGGCCTACAGTGCCATTGGTAGTTCTTCGCGATCCTCCGGGCTCGAATAGTTACTCTTATATGGAACAGGGGTCTAAAATATCCTATAATTTTTCGAGTAAATCTATTTTTAATGGTAGTTTCGATGTAAAAACGACCATGGCACTTGGAATAGGTTATAAAGTAGGAGCTGGTATCGGATTTGTATTAATTTCCGAAATCGAGAAGCTCAATAATGTTGCTGTTGGTACGGAAGGACAATACGCCAGTTTTACGGGTGACACAGAAGAGAAATCGATTACCTTAAAAGAAAGAGTACAAACTTCAAACTCACCCAATTTTGTAGGTTCCAATGCCGATGTGTATATAGGTGTTTCAACAAACCTTTATTACTGCTTAAGCAAGATGCTTACTATTACGAAAGAAAATAATTTGGATATTGTAGATGTGTATAGTGGCGATATTACCACTGCGACTAACTTTAAATACACCCAAAACGAGATTCTTACACAAGAAATTCCGCTTTGGAGAAGAAGAATGCAGGCTATTTTGAATACAGTTGAAACCGACCAGGAATACGCTAATCCTACTGAATATCAGGATAAAGCAAATAAAGATGGTAAAAATTATTATATTACCAGAGTTCCGCAAAATAGTGAATTATTAGGTTTAGATAAAAGTACATACAAAATTATACGTCCAAACGGCACTAATAAGGACAATGATGTAGATTCGATTGCCAGTTCCATATTGGGTTGGCAAAAAGTGATTGCGAACAATGAGGAAGAAAAATATTCTATTTCAAAAAATGAAAACTACACGAGCGAAAATATCTCGTTTGATGCTGGAGTTACTATTGATAAATCGTACACCTACACCGATAGAGCCGGCGATACCGACGGTAAGAGCAGTAATACGCAAGCCAAAGTTTCAACTGATTTTGGGGTTGGGTTTAATAGTTTTGGGGTGAAAGTTAGTGCCGAAGGTAAAATAGGTGGTGGTAAAGAAGAACAAAGCGAAACGGCTACCGAAAAAACCTTAACCTACGGATTTGTTCTTGCCGATTCCGACCCCGACAATCGTTTCTCGGTGGATGTGTATAAAAATAAATACTTAGACAAAAGTGTAAACGAACTCAAACCATTGGGCGATTACGAAAAAGTAGCAGAAAATTTAGGAAGCTATATTTTCAAATTAGCTGCCGGACAGTCGTCATGTCCACACGAAAAGGAAGATTTATCTGTTTTCTATAAAGGAAAAGATAATGCCGGCAATTTATTAACTCAAGGTCAACCATTAAAGTTGGCTAATGGGACATTTCCATTGGATGTGCCTTACATTCAAATAGATAATTCCGAAAAACAGATATGCCTAATGGCAGAGCTGCCAATTTTGTGTTGAAACTTGGAAGCAATTCGGATATGCAAACTACCCGTGGATACATGCTTTCGGTTGTAGATAGCACCAACAAACAAGGCGCTGTCATTTCTATCGATGGACAACCATTAGTGGGAGGTCGTTTGTTTTACGTTACTAAAGGTCAGCTTATCGAAAAAACGCTTACCCTGAAACAAACCAAACTCGATGTGCTCGATTATAACGATATTAAAATCCGATTGTCATCGCCCTGCGACACGTCAATTTATGTCGAAAAAGCAATAAGCGTACATTTTGTGCCCTCGTGTAGCGATTTGGATATGGTAGTTGATCGTCAGATAATTAATACTGAGAAAATGAGCGACCTGGCTGTTAAGCTTTCGAACTTTAATCAGGAGTATCGTAATTTCTTAGGCTTACAAATTGAATACAAGTTAGAAGGTAGTACCGCTTGGAAGTCAAAAGTATTTGCTAAAAATGTAGATACGAAAAATATTTTGCAGAATGAAAAGCAAATAACTACTGAAACTAAGCTTCTCGATCCGTCTAAAAATACGTTCGAACATAATCTTACAATGGAAGATTTGAATGACGATGGAAAATATATTTTGAGAGCCCTGACTCTTTGTAACGACTTGAGTAATGCCGGAAACGTAATAAGTACGATTACCCCCGAAATAATTGTTATAAAAGACACCGATAATCCGGCTGTTATGGGTAGTCCTTCGCCTGCAAATGGCATTTTAACGCCCGAAACCGAAATTGCTGTTACTTTTAACGAAGACATTCAGGCCTCGCGCTTAATATCGAATAATTTCGAAGTAAAAGGAGTGCTCAATGGAGCTACATTGCAACATTCGGAGGGTCTTGCGCTGGCCGGAAACAACAAATCGGAAGCATTTACCGAATCGGCTATCAGCTTGCAAAACAGCTCATTTGCAATTGAGGCTTGGGTTAGAACAACGGCCGAAAATACCAATCCCGGAAATATATTCTCGATAGGTGAAGGCGAAAACAATGTTACATTAAAAATGAATAAAGCGAATATTGCCTTGTATGTAAACAGCGCATTGATAGGTACATCTGCATTTACGCCGGGTTTGACATGGAAATATGTATCGCTCAGTTACAATGCTCTCAATAAAAATATCCAGGTTCATTTGATAGATGCCAATTCAAGAACTACCGTAATTTCAGATACCATCAAGGCGGGTTTAAATCCAAATGGACGATTAATAATCGGAACCGGATTCCTGGGTAATATACATCAGGTGGTGGTTTGGAACGACAGCAGAAAAATTCTTGATTTAACGGATATAAACGATGTAAAAACCGGCAAAGAATCGAATATTGTAGGGTATTGGCCTATGAATGAGGGAAATGGAAAAATGGCTGTAGATATAGTGCGAAGCAGAAATATGATTGTGAATAGCTCCTGGTTTATCGACCCGAGTGGCTTCTCCGTTGAATTGGATGCTTCAAAAAAACAGTCGCTGGCTTTCAATTCATCTGCAATTCCACTGTCTGGCAAAGATAATTTCAGCGTTGAGTTTTGGTTTAATGGTGCTAATCAGCAAAATGCTACACTGTTTTCGTGTGGCAAAGGAACCAACGATCCTGATCCTACTAACAAGCTTTCGGTAGGTTTTGACGACAAAGCTACACTGAATCTCAACACCAAAGGGACAAGTTATCCAATTCCCGGAGTCTCATTGCTCGATACTACCTGGCATCATTTTGCATTGAGTGTATTGCGCGGAGGCAATTCGAACATATTTATCGATGGACAACAAAAGCTGCAAATACCATCCTCTAAAATTGGTGGTATGACAACCGACTCCATTGCAATTGGTGCACTCAGATGTGCCGATACCGTTATTGTGGATTCGAAAAAAGTATTTGTAAAATCTATCAATCAGCATTTTAGTGGTAAAGTCGATGAGGTGAGAATTTGGAATAGTGCCTTAGGGTCCGAAAATATCCGATTGGATATGCGTTCCAGACTTTCGGGCGACGAAACGGGATTGGTTGCATACTTACCTTTCGAAATTACGAAACCTGACGAAGGTGGTGTGGACAGAACCACTTTTTCGTTAAGCGACTTATCAGCAAAAAGTAAATCGATTGGAGTAATTACAAACAATGTGAAGGACAAAGGATTTTCGACAACTACACCGGGTATAAAAATTCCGCGTAAAAAGGAAAATGTTAGCTTTACCTACACAGCAAATCAGAATAAAATAATTTTCAATATTGCTGCGCCTTTAAAGAAAATTGAGAATTGCATTTTGGAATTTGCGGTGAAAGAAGTGTACGACATGAATGGCAATAATTTGACATCGCCTGTAAAATGGACTGCTTATGTAAACAACAACAGACTAAATTGGGAAACCGAAAAAATGTCGATAACCAAAGAAGTGCTTGCTCCGGCAACCTTTAAAGCCACCATTGTAAACAATTCGGGCAAATACGAAAACTATGTCATAGATGGATTGCCAAGTTGGCTTACAGTAAATAAAACTTCGGGCAGATTAAATCCATTGGAAAAAACAGAATTGACTTTTACAGTTGATAATTCGGTCAATGTGGGTTCGTACGAAAGCCGGATTAAGCTTACGGGCAATAATGATATTGAGGAAATGATGCCGGTTTCGCTCAAAGTTACAGGTGCTCGCCCCGATTGGACTGTCAATCCGTACGATTTCGAATCATCAATGAACATCATAGGTAGTATTGCTATCGAAGGTGTCGGACAGGAAGACCCCGAAGATATGCTTGCCGCATTTATAGGTACAAAATGTGTGGGTGTGGTTAATCCCGAATTCGATAAATCATTAAACAGTTACATCCTTTACATGGATGTGTATGGCAACACCGAAGATGCTAATAAACAGCTAAAATTTAGTCTGTGGGATGCCGGTACCGGACGTATTTATCCCGACGTGGATGTAAAAATTAAGGATAAAACAGAATTGCTGAAATTTACATCGGGTGGAATAATTGGTAAGGTTGACTCTACGACTGTATTTAATGCTACCGACAAAGTGGAACAACAATTAAATATCAACACAGGCTGGAACTGGATTTCGACCAATGTGGTTAATTCGCAATATTTATTGTTCGAACAGCTGAAAGCGGGTATGGAAGCAGATGGTATAAGCCTGAAATCGAAAACCCAGTACACAAATTATTCCGCAACTTATTCCGTTTGGAGTGGTTCATTGAGAGCTGTTGATCAACTATCGATGTATTTGCTACGCTCTGATAAGCCAAAATCGTTAAAATTGATTGGGGCTACTGCAAAATCTGATAAACTTGAGATACCAATTGCTATGGGCTGGAACTGGATTGGCTACATACCGCAGTTTGTATCTCCGCTCAAAGAAGCTTTAAGCTCGGTGAGTCCTGTAGTTGGCGATCAGATTAAGAGTCAGGTTGGATTTGCAACTTACACTACAAGCGGCTGGAAGGGAAGCTTACAATACATGCTTCCTGGTCAGGGCTATATGTACAATTCAAAATCTGTTAGCACTAAACCATTGACTTATCCATCGCAATACATTTCGCGTTCGAATGTAAAACAAAAAGCACGATTGGATGAGGTGATGCATTGGCAGGTGTTTAGTTATCAGCAAACAATGGTTGTTACGGCAATAATTAAGATTGACAATACTGAAGTGCGTAATGAAATTTTGGAAGTAGGTGCTTTTATTGATAATATTTGTCGTGGAACAATAAAGCTTATTTACGAACCGGTAATTGACAAATATGTATGTTATTCCAATATTCAGGGCGATCCATTTGCCGATTCGAATAAAAAAATCACATTCAAGTGCTATAATTCGGATAACAGCAAAGAGTTGGAGTCGGCTGATAAATCCATTGCTTTTGTTGCTCAAACCGATATAGGTTCATTCGAAAATCCGTACGTGATCAATTTCAGCAGCGTTACCACCGACCAATCGGATTTGAATAACGGCAATAAAACCATCTATCCAAACCCTGTAATCAATACACTTAATTTCAGCTACAATCCGCAAGGCATTGAGCGACTCGAAGTTGTAGATTGCACGGGTCGTACGATGGTATTATCAACAGCTGTGAATAAGAATTCGATTGATGTAAGCGATTTGATTCCGGGTATTTATACACTACGTGTTAATTACAAAGGTACAATTCATTCACATAGGTTTATTAAGAAGTAATTTGTTGATTTGTTTATACCAAACGGGCTGTTTCATTGATTTGAAACAGCCCGTGTTTTTTAAAGAAATGTTGTAAAATATCTGGTTGGTCTGCCGATTATTTCAGCGAATTCCAACCCTGAGCTTTTAGCGGAATTTCTTCGCCTTCGCGGCCAACGAGATTAAGTCCGAGTTCAGCTTTGGTAATATGGCCTACAATGCCCACATTTTCAAGTGTCAAAATCTTTTCGTAATCTTCAATTCGGGCTGTAAAAAGCAGCTCGTAATCTTCGCCTCCATTCAGAGCAGCGGTTACGATACTCATATTCAGCTCCTCGGCCATTACAACTGCCTGATAATTAATGGGAATTTTGTCTTCGAATACACGGCAACCTACATTGCTCTGGGTGCAAATATGAATTAATTCCGACGACAATCCATCCGAAATATCCATCATTGAAGTGGGAACAATGCCTTTTTCGGCCAAACCAGCTATTACATCTTTTCGGGCTTCAGGTTTTAACTGACGTTGAAGGATATAATCTTTCCCATCAAAATCGGGTTGCACTTCGCTGTTAGTTGCAAATACAATTTTCTCACGCTCAAGCAATTGCAAACCCATGTAAGCAGAGCCCAAATCGCCGGTTACGCAAATCAGATCGTTTGCTTTTGCTCCGTTCCGATATACAATTTTATCTTTTTCGGCTTCGCCAAGGCAGGTAATGCTTATGGTCAATCCTGTAAGTGATGCTGAAGTATCACCTCCAATCAAATCAACGCCGTAAGTTTTACAGGCTAATTCGATACCGGCATACAATTGTTCCAAATCTTCTACCGAAAAACGTTTTGAAATTCCCAGCGAAACGGTGATTTGCTTCGGTTGCCCATTCATGGCATATATGTCCGAAAAATTCACCACCGCAGCTTTGTAGCCAAGATGTTTAAGTGGAACATACACCAAATCGAAATGAACTCCTTCGAGCAATAAATCGGTAGTTACCAATATCTGTTTCTCTTTATAGTCGAGTACAGCAGCATCATCGCCTACACCTTTTAATGTTGACTCGTTTTTTAATTCAAATTTTTCGGTTAAATGTTTTATTAAACCAAATTCACCGTATTGAGCTATTTCTGTTCGTTGCATTCTTTTTGTTTCACGTTATATTGGGCTGCGCCGTTTGTTGGCACTTCGTGCGTTAGTTGGGCTGCGCCGTTATTTATAGTTATTTGTGCTTCGCACGTTAGTTGCTGCGCGTTATCATCACATCATCACATCATCACATCAACACATCATCACATCATCACATCACCATATCAACACATCATCACATCACCACATCATCACATCACCACATCAACACTGCGGTATTTTATCAATTCTTCCCTGATGTCTGCCTCCTTCGAAATCAGTAGCGAAAAACACATCCACCATTTTCAGGGCTTGTTCAACTGTTATAAAACGAGCAGGAAGTGATAACACATTTGCATTGTTGTGCTGACGGGCTAATGCCACAATTTCCTCGTTCCAGCATAGCGCAGCTCGTATTCCGTGATGTTTGTTTACGGTCATACTTATGCCGTTGCCGCTACCACATATCGAAATTCCAAAATCGAACTCACCACTTTCCACTGCCGAAGCCATAGGATGTGCAAAATCAGCATAATCACAGCTTTCAGCCGAATAGGTTCCAAAATCTTTGATTGATTTTACATTTTTCGATTTTAAATATTCAATCACTGTATTTTTTAATTCAAAACCGGCATGGTCGGCACAAATTGAAATTGATTGTTGATTTAACGGATTCATATTATTCTGTTCAATTATTTATATCTCAGATTTGAGTAAATTTGCGGATATTTGCGTTCAAACTTATCAACTACGCAAACATTTCCACGTCGTCGGCACTAATGGTTTGACCGCCAAGAATTATAAGACGTTCCACCACATTTCGCAATTCGCGGATATTTCCTGTCCATGAGCGGGCTTGCAGTTTTTCTATAGCCTGAGCATCAAACTTTTTAAGTTGTGTTCCCTGTTCGCTACAAACAAGTTCGCAGAAATGATTGATTAATAATGGTATATCTTCTTTTCGTTCGTCGAGAGCCGGAACATGAATGGGAATTACATTCAGGCGATGAAATAAATCTTCGCGAAAATTTCCGGCTTCAATTTCTTTTTTCAGGTTTTTGTTGGTAGCTGCCAGCACACGTACATTTACTTTTATGCTTTTATCACTGCCAACTCGTGTTAGTTCATTTTCCTGAAGTACTCGCAGCACTTTTGTTTGTGCCGAAAGGCTCATGTCGCCAATTTCGTCCAAAAATATTGTTCCGGTATCGGCTTGTTCAAATTTGCCAATGCGTTGTTTAATGGCCGAAGTAAAAGCTCCTTTTTCGTGACCAAACAGCTCACTTTCAATTAATTCCGAAGGTATTGCAGCGCAATTCACTTCTACAAACGGCGCATTTATACGGTTACTTTGTTCGTAAAGCAAGCGAGCCACTACTTCTTTTCCGGTTCCGTTTTCGCCGGTTATCAACACACGGGCATCGGTGGGAGCTACACGCTCTATCATCATACGCACTTTTTCGATAGCAGGCGAAGTGCCAATCATTTGATGGCGTTTGGCGATTTTACGTTTAAGCGATTTTGTTTCTACCACCAAACTGTTAATATCCAATGCATTGCGAACAGTAATTAGCAGTCGATTCAAATCAATAGGTTTCTCAATAAAATCGAAAGCTCCTTTTTTGATACATTCTACGGCTGTGTCAATATTGCCATGTCCCGAAATCATAACTACCGGTGCTTCCACTTCCTGCTCTTTGAGCGCTGTAAGCAACTCTATTCCGTCCATTTCGGGCATTTTAATATCCGAAAAAATAACATCGAACGAAGCCGAAACAGCCGCATCGAGCCCTGCTTTACCATTTTCGGCCAAAACTACCTGATGTTTTTCAAATTCCAGAATGTCTTTCAACGTATTACGAATGCTTCGTTCGTCGTCGATAATCAGAATTTTTGCCATAATTTATTAGCTCTAATTTTATCTTCTTACTTTGTCGACAGCTATACCGTAAACTTCCACATCGGGCAGGAAAAACTCTATTGTTCCGCTCACTTTATTCAAGTCGTTTGTTACCAAAGGTATCATTTTTACACCGGAGCGTGGCGCAATATCCGATTTTGAAAACGATTTCAGGGCGTTTTTTCGTGGAGCGCCTGCCGATTGTGGAGCTCGGTACGCCCAATAAAGTCGGTTCGATTCGTTATCAACGGCAATTCCGGTAATATACAGTGAGGCATCGTCCAATTGCTCTGCTTCAATACGTTGCGGATTTGTTCCGTTCAGATTCGAAACCCAAAGTCCGATTTTATCTGTAGGTGCTGTTACCGAAAAGTAAATTTTTGCATTTACTTCGTCGAACACAAAAGCGCGAATGGCAAAATCGGTCAGAATGGCTCCCAATGTCGGAATTGGTGTACCCGAAGTGGCATTAGCAGCTAAAATATCGGTTGGCAGGAAGCGATAAATTCCACGTCCCGTGCCTCCTTTTGCCCAATAAAATGCATTATCATAATAGCGAATGCCTCCGCTAAACTCGTTCGAAGCCAGTCCTTTGCCGAAATAGCCAAGTCGATCTGTTTTTACTTTATAATACGGGTTTGCAGTTTGTGCATCAACGCTTCCTTTCCAGTCGAAATTACCAATGGTTTGTCCTATAGGAGCGCTGTAAACAAATTCGCTGAAATCTGTCCAGTATAAATTCTGATTGTCAACATATCCGTTGTAAAAGCCAAAATGCGAGCTTGTGTTGCGGTTGTTTGCAATTTCGAGTGCTACAAAATCTTTCAAATCCACCTCTCGAATACTTCCATCGCCACTTGTATCAGTCAGCCAATTGGTTTTGTATCCAATAGAACTACCGGCATCGAAAATGTATAATTTTTCGTTGATAGTCGTAATATTAAACGGATGTTTTCCTGACGTTACAGGCAATTCAACAGCGTCTTCCATACCATTGATAAATATACGTTTTCGAAGAATTTTGCCATTTTTTTGCGCCATCAATACGCTTTTGGCTTTGTAATTCTGGATTATAAATTTCTTACTAACATTATAAACCGAGTCGCCTACTGTAACTTTTAGTTTTACTTCTTCATTGATATTAAATTTATTGAAAAATACTGTAACATTTGAAGCAGTTGTATCAATAGTTGTTCCTGCAGGGCTTTTTGCATTGTCAGAAAAAGACCAGGAATAAGTTATTGTAGCTCCGGTAGGGTTATATATCAGTGCACTAAAAGTTACATCCTGAAAAAATTTCACCGTATCCACACTTGTAATAATGGTGGGAATACTATCGTAAATGGTGATTTGTTTTGTTTTTATAGCATTTTTGCTCGAGTCAACTTTAAGCGAAACATTGTAAATTCCTGCTTTTCGGAAAATATGAGTTGGCGATTTAAGTGTACTTGTTCCATTATCCCCAAAGTCCCAGTTCCAGCTTTCGGCTTCCCAGTCGGCATCGCCAGTAGTCAGGTTCGAAAAAGTTACGGTCTGTCCGCATTTAGGCATTTCGGGTGAGTAACTAAATTCGGGAACAATGTGGTCGCTACAACTTGCCAAAAGAACACTTAATGCAACGAAAAAAAATCGGGTTATCTTCATTATTAATTTATTTTTATAGGTATAAATCTGATTTAGCGTGCAAATATACAAATTTTCAATGGTTTGGAGATGTTAATTTAACGTTATATTAGCCGTTTGATGCAAACCATTTAGCAACTATCACAAACAATCATCGTAAGCTTCGGGGTCGTTAAGTGGCTCTACATGAATAAAAATATCGGAATATGGCAGCAGTTTTTTTATTTCAGTTTCTATTTGCTTGGTTACTTCGTGTGCCCGATGCACTGAATAATCACCCGGAAATAATAAATGGAATGTAATAAATTGTTTGGCTGATGCTCTGCGAGTATAAAGTGCGTGATAGTCAACTTCATCCGATTTATACCTGTCGAGCACTTCGCGTATTAAAACCATTTCTTTTTCGGAAACCTGCGAATCCATTAAACCATCTGTAGAACGAATAATAAGTTTGACGCCGGTATAAATAATACTTAAAGCCACTAAAATAGCCATTATAGGGTCGAGCATTTGCCAACCGGTAATTTTTACTAAAAAAATCCCCGCAATAATTCCAATGGTAGTCCACACATCGGTCATCAGGTGATGCGCATCAGCTTCAATGGTTATGGAATTGTGTTTTTTGCTATAATAAAGTAAAATACGCGCTGTAGCAAAGTTTATTAACGTAGCACCAACCGATAGTAACATACCATAATCCAATGCCTGAAGCGGCTGAGGATGATACATGCGGTTGATGGCAGCGTAGCCAATTCCGCAGGCAGCAATCACAATCAAAACACCTTCGGCGAGACTCGAAAAATACTCTGCTTTATCGTGTCCGAATGGATGATCTTTGTCGGCGGGACGTGCTGCAACCGTGAGTGAGTAGAATGCAACAATTCCTGCAATGAGGTTAATTCCCGACTCCAATGCATCTGACATAAAGCCAACCGACCCTGTAAGTACAAACGCAAACCATTTTAGCCCGATAGTAAGTATCGAGGCCGAAATGGATATCCACATTATTTTTGCAATAGACTGGCGCATGATGTTAATTTAGAAGCGGTTATCGCCATCAAGCAAATTGCCAAGTCCGCCCAGCAAACTGCCTTCGTCGCGTCCACGACCACCCGCACGAGGTGCTGATGCTATGATACGATCGGCTAATCGGCTGAATGGTAAGGACTGAATATAAACGATGCCGGGTCCGCGCAATGTGGCAAAAAATAATCCTTCGCCACCAAAAATGCTGTTTTTGATACCACCCACAAATTCGATATCGTAATCAACAGTGCTGCTAAAACCAACAATACAGCCGGTGTCCACTTTCAATACTTCGCCCGCCCGCAATTCTTTGCGCGCCAGCGTGCCTCCAGAGTGCACAAACGCCATTCCATCACCTTCAATTTTTTGCATAATAAAGCCTTCGCCACCAAAAAGCCCGGTACCTAATTTGCGCTGAAACTCAATGCCAACCGAAACTCCTTTAGCAGCACAAAGGAAAGAATCCTTCTGGCAAATAAATTTACCCTGATACTGTGTGAGGTCGATAGCTACAATTTTGCCCGGGTATGGTGCTGCAAAACATACTTTGCTTTTGCCATAGTTTTGATTCTGATAAGCGGTCATAAAAAGGCTTTCGCCGGTAAGCATGCGTTTACCCGCCGAGAGCAATTTACCCAACACGCCCGATTGCTGTTGCGAACCATCACCAAAAATAGTTTCCATTTTTATACCGGCATCCATCATCATAAAACTACCCGACTCGGCCACCACTATTTCCTGTGGATCTAATTCAATTTCAACATATTGCATCTCTTCACCGTAAATACAATAATCAATTTCATGTGCTTTCATTTTTCAATTCTTTTTGTTAAAATTCATTTTATATTATCTGAACTATCTTTATTATCACCAAATCACCACATCATCATATCATCACATCACCAAATCATCACATCACCACATCATCTCTTTTTCTTAAAAAAATCTTTCACCAACTTACCACATTCCTCTTCCAATACGCCCGAAACAACTTCCGTTTTAGGATGCAATGCCTGTGGCGCAAAGCGCACAAATCCGCGTTTTTCATCCGGGGCTCCATACACAATTCTACTAATCTGCGACCAACCCAAAGCTCCGGCACACATCACACACGGCTCCACTGTAACATATAACGTGCAGTCAACTAAATATTTACCGCCCAAAAATCCCGCAGCAGCCGTAATTGCCTGCATTTCAGCATGAGCAGTAACATCCGTAAGCGTTTCAGTAAGGTTGTGTCCGCGAGCAATAATTCGCCCCTGACAAACCACCACTGCACCAATCGGTACTTCGTCGCGCTCACCGGCTTTTTGCGCTTCCAGCAATGCCTGACGCATAAAATATTCGTCGGGATTCGTTTCCTTGCTGTTGTTTTCGGAATAATAATTCATTGACATTTTACTATTTTAGTAGTTCATGTAACTTCCATACCTGCACATGACGTATCCCATTCCGCGAAGGTAATTCTATATCGTCCATTGTAACTACATATTTCTCGTAATTATCTTTTATCGAATTATATGCTCCATATTCCCGTTCTATTGTTGCATCATCTGTTAATAAATAAGAAACCTGAAAATAAAGTATTTGATCATTCTTTTTGGCAACAAAATCAATTTCGGCATTGCGTAATGTGCCCGTATAAACTTCAAAACCGGCTTGTCGGAGTTGTAAATACACCGAATTTTCAAGTAAATATCCTATCCCATAAGCATATCCGGCATATAAATAATTTTTAAATGATAGGTCGTTTGAATAATATTTACAACTTCCAGATAAAATCTCTTTACCTTTTATTGAATACTTTTCAGCTTGATGTATTAAATATGTAAATTTGATATAACCTATATATGCGGCTACTGTTTCGTAATTTGTATTACGATTTTTCGACTTAAAATAATTGACAATATTGGGTATCGAAATCAGATCAGATGCATTATTTACAAGAAATGCAAAAATATCTTCGAGCAATTTTGCATCCTTAATGTTATACCTTTGCACAATATCGCGCAGCAATACAGTATCTTTTATTGCCGATACATAATAACGTTTTAATTCATCATCCTGTAAATGAAAGAGTTCAGGCAATCCTCCACTTTGCAAATAATCGCTATACGACTGCTTCGCATAAGGCTTTTGTAGAAAGTTACAATATTCGAAATAGCTAAATGGAAATACTTGTAACGTAACATATCTGCCCGAAAGTAATGTAGCTAATTCACCTGACAACAATTGTGAGTTCGAGCCCGATATGAATATTTCATACGAATCTACTGTGTTTTGCGATAAGGAGTTAATTATTTTTTCCCAACCATCAATATTTTGAATTTCATCAATAAATATATACTTTTTACCCGTTGGCTTGAGTTCGTTTTCGTAGGTTGCAATTAACTCCGCAAGTTGCTTGTAATCAGTCAAAAAATCAAACTCAATATATTCTTTATTGATATATAGCGTGTTTTCGGGTGCCACATCATTGTTTATAAGCCAATTTAACACCTGTTTGAGTATAAAGCTTTTACCCGAACGACGCTGACCTACAAACACTTTAATTAACCTATTACCCGAAAATCGTATTGCTTTGGTTAAATATTCAGTTCGTTTGTAGCCAACTTCTATTTGGTTATTATACCAAAAGTTATATTTCTTTATTGAGGCGATTATTTCAGACATAATTGATTTTTTGTACAAAAATACAATAAATTCAGATACAACCAAAATAATTGCAAATAAATCAATTAATTCAACTGTGTCTTATTATTTTGAATGTGTTGCAAAATAATAAATTATAATTGAATAAATTGTATATTTTGCAATATATTCAATTGAAACCTAATATTTAGCAGCATTGATTTTATATATTTGTCATGGTTCTTGATTCTTAGTTCTAAAATCTACTCTAATATTTCTCCATCAAAAACAAATACTCCTGGTATTTCCCATCGCTGTTAATCCATTCGTTTGTCCATCGCATGTTGCCCATTACATTTTTCTGGTAATCTATTTCAATGGCTTTCAATAATTTACCGGAATTAATTATAATTTCATTCAATTCTCCTTTTGTTGCCTTTCCGCCCGAACTGTACGAAAGTAATATATAATGCGACTGCGTTTTTTTTATTAAATCATCCAACGCTTTCATGGCTATAAAATGTCCATCCGTATCTTTTCGAAACTCCTCAAAAACAGAACCCTGAACGCCATCGCGTGAATCTTCGCGGCGATTGGCTTTCCCAAAAATCGTAGGTTTATCGTTCTGAATTACTGTTGTCCAAATATGATAATACGAATTATAGCGCACACGGCTTGGCGGCATTTTTTCGTTGTTCGACCCATACGGTGGGTCAAAATACACAAAATCGTATTCGTTTTTGGCAATGGTATCGAAAATATCTGCTTTGATTACCGTATTATTTCCACTGTGCAGAAATCGTCTGGGTAATTCTAATTTTAAATCCTTGTACGAACGTGGCGACCAATCCGAAAGGTAAGCCACAAAGTGTCCCAGCGTACTGTCCACTTTATCCAATGCCAGCATCAAACTGGTGAGCAACACACATTTATCTTCCCAATCTAAATTCAGTCGGTCAATTTCATCGCGAATAGCATCCAACTTTCGGGTGTTTTTAGCCTGAAATGGTCGTTTGAGTTGCGCCTCTTCTCCACCATAATGTTCGGTAAACCAACCATCGTAACCCGTCAAATTATTTAAATGATCGATAATTCCGTTGTAAAAACTATCCGGTTTCACTGATTTTAAATAACAGGTTGCAAACACCTCCGACCACACCGAAACATCGTTTGCAGTAGTGTCATATCCTCGTTGTGCAAATGCCTGTGCCACGCGTGTTGACCCACTAAATCCATCCAAAACCGTACGCACATCGCCCAGCTCTGCCAATATTTCCATTATATACGGAATTATTTTCAGTTTGGAACCGGCGTATTTTATGCCTTGGGTTTGAATGAGAGGATTAAGCATTATAGTTTTGAAATTTCGTCTTTGATAAAGTTAATCAGTTTTTCTTTACTCGGAAGTTCCAACAGATATTTCGAAACAAAAATTTCTTGGTCGCTATCGGCAGTTGCAAATTCCACTAAGGCATTATCTTTATCCGTTACCAATAAAATACCTACAGGTGGATTATCATCCGAACGCATAATTTCCTTTTTGTAGTAATTTATATATGTTTTTAATTGTCCGAAGTGTTCGTGCGAAAACTCGTCTACTTTTAAATCGATAAGCACGTGACATTTCAAAATCCGATGATAAAAAACCAAATCACAAAAATAATACTTACTTCCAATAAGAATTCGTTTCTGGCGTGCTTCAAAACAGAACCCATGTCCCAATTCAAGAATAAAATCCTGCAAATGTTCAATTATAGCTTGTTCAACATCCGACTCGTAGACCACATCTTTCGATTTTAATCCTAAAAACTCGAATGTAAACGGCGATTTAATGGCACTAAACATCGTTTCTTTTTCAGCCTTTAATTGTACTTCTGTACTCAATTGCTCAGGCAATTTACTTAATCCCGAGCGTTCGTAGTATAAGGTTTTTATCTGACGATTTAATTCCCGAACACTCCAAGTTCCTTTAATACATTCCAGTTCGTAAAACTGGCGTTTGATTGTGTCGTCGATAGGTAGTAATTGCACAAAATGAGTGTACGATAATTTCCGGATTAACTTATCAGAAGGTATAGTTCCTAATTGGGCAGACAGTGTCTGCCCAATTGATAAATTGTTGTTTTTCAATTGGGCAATCGCTGATTGCCCAATTGGAACAGTGTTGTTACTCAATTCTGCAATCACTGATTGCAGAATTCCAATATTCTCATAATCTGGAAGTTGCAAATATTTGCGAATGTAATCTGACAACTGTGGATACAATGTGAAAAATTGACGAAACAGATTAAGATTTCTGTATGAAAAACTATCTTCATTCAATTTATCAGCCAGGTTCTGCAATAATTTCTCACCATATTTTGCGCGGTCTTCACCTTTTTGCTCAAATTCTACAATATAAAAGCCTATCAACCAATTGCGAATGGTTAAACTAGTGTTTACAGCAACCAATGCACCCTGCTGCATTGCCTGCGAAGTTTGCTGAATTTGTTTCGTTAAATCAGTTAAATTCATATAGTTTGTATTGTCAAAAAAGTCTTAAAGTCCCCCAACGGGGGATTTAAGGGACTTTACACATCCTCTTCCACCACCAAATTATCAATAATAAACATCTGGCGTTCGGACGTATTTTTGCCCATATAAAATGATAATAAATCATGTACGGCATCTTCTTTCTTGAGCGAAACCTGATCCAGTCGCATGTCTTTGCCAATAAAATGCTTAAACTCGTCGGGCGAAATTTCACCCAGACCTTTAAAGCGGGTAATCTCCGGATTGGTACCTAATTTTGCAATAGCAGCCAAACGTTCTTCGTCGGAATAACAATAAATAGTTTCTTTTTTATTTCGCACACGAAAAAGTGGCGTTTGAAGTATGTGTACGTGCCCTTTTTTAATTAAATCGGGGAAAAATTGCAGGAAGAAGGTGATAAGCAGCAAACGAATATGCATACCGTCCACATCAGCATCAGTAGCCACAATTACTTTGTTGTAACGCAAACCCTCAATTCCTTCTTCGATATTCAATGCCGCCTGCAACAGGTTAAACTCCTCGTTTTCGTACACAATCTTCTTTGTTAAGCCATAGCTGTTCAATGGTTTACCCCTCAAGCTGAAAACGGCTTGTGTGTTTACATCGCGACTTTTAGTTATCGAACCACTTGCCGAATCACCCTCGGTAATAAAAATGCAGGAATCTTCGATGGCTTTATTTTTTGCCTCGTCTTTTGTTGGAGAATCGTTGTAATGCACCCGACAGTCACGCAGTTTTTTGTTGTGCAGATTTACTTTTTTAGCACGTTCGCGCGCCAGTTTGGTAACACCTGCAATGGCTTTACGTTCTTTTTCCGAATCCTGAATTTTCTGCAACATAGTGGCCGAAGTTTCCGGATTCCGGTGCAGGAAGTTATCCAACTCTTTTTTCAGAAAATCGGAAATAAACTTGCTCACAGATACTCCTCCCGTTGGCGACATATCGCGTGAACCGAGTTTGGTTTTAGTTTGACTTTCGAAAACCGGCTCTTCCACACTTATGGCAATGGCAGCAATAATACCATTGCGGATATCGGTAACTTCCTGATTTTTGTTGTAAAACTCCTTGATAGTACGTGCCACAGCTTCACGAAAAGCACTCTGATGCGTTCCGCCCTGTGTGGTGTGTTGTCCGTTTACAAACGAATAGTATTCTTCGCCATATTGGTCGCTGTGGGTGAATGCAATCTCAATATCTTCACCCTTGAGATGAATAATAGGGTATAGAGGATCCGAAGTCATATTCTCATTGAGCAAATCGAGCAATCCGTTTTTCGAAAGAATTCGTTTTCCGTTAAAGTTTATCGAAAGCCCGGTATTCAGATACGCAAAATTGCGCAACATGGTCTCAATAAAATCTTCTTTGTAAACATAATCGTTGAACAGTTTATTATCAGGAATAAAATAAACATACGTTCCACGATCCGAAGTTGCATCATCGATAATTCCACTGTCGTTTACCAGTTTTCCTTCCACAAATTCCGCCCGGCGCGTTTTGCCCTCGCGAAAACTCTGCACTATAAAACTCGACGAAAGCGCATTTACTGCCTTGGTACCCACACCATTTAACCCCACCGACTTTTTAAATGCTTTGGAATCGTATTTTCCACCGGTATTCATAACCGATACGGCATCAATCATTTTTCCCAACGGAATTCCACGTCCATGGTCACGCACCTCCACGTGCCCATCTTTCACCCTCACTTCTACCGACCTGCCTTCACCCATGCGGTATTCGTCGATACAGTTATCGAGTACTTCTTTGAGCAACACATAAATACCGTCGTCGGCATGTGTGCCGTCGCCCAGTTTACCAATATACATCCCCGGACGGCGACGAACGTGCTCCAAACCTTCGAGCGTAATAATATTACTGTCGCCGTAATCAACTGATTGTGTGATAATTTGTTCTTCCATATCGTTTTATCTCTCTGAAGAGTTTTTTTCAATTGCACACAAAGATAAAACTTTGAAATGAAATAACGAAACTGAAAATCTATAAACTGATTCGTGAATTCTTAAAATTAAAATTGTTCAAATACTTTTGGGTAAATTTTTCGCAATTCAATCTGTTCACAACCTACAGACAATATTATTGAGTTGGTGCTTTTAGAAATATATTTGATAAAATTTTTGTTTACACAATGCTGACGACTGGCACGTATAAAATGAGATGCTGGTAATATATCTTCCAACTCTGTTAAATTATGGCGCACAAGCACTTCTTTAGTTCCATTACTGAAATGAGCAATCGAGTTGCGTTTCAATGTTTCGAAGTACAATAAATCGTCGGCTTCACAATGCATTTCGCCCTTTGCTGTAAAAAGTTTTATTTTTCCTGACTGATTATTAATTGTTTCCTGCTTTGTGTTTCTTGCATCAAAACACTTATTCACAGCTGCTTCTAACTCCAACGGGTCAACTGGCTTATCGATATAATCAATTGCTTCGAGCCGCATGGCACGCTGTATAAATTCAGCCCGTTTATATGCCGAAATAAAAATCACCGGTTTAGCGCCGATTTTAGCGCGAAGCTGAGACAGTAATTCCAGGCCTGTCATTCCCGGCATCTCCACATCCAGAAGCAGCAAGTCGACTTTCTGTTTTTCAAGAATAATAATTGCCTCTGCAGGAGAGGCCGCAAACTGCAACTGCGTACAAGGAAATAACTCATTCAGTAATGCTGCTAAATATAAACGAGCCTTTTCTTCATCGTCGACAATTAAAATATTTTTTTCAATATGCATGATAATTAATGTTGGATTAGGGCATGTTTCTACAATCAATTCTTTAATTCATAAATCTGAAATTATCAGGCACATACAACTCCACTTTTGTACCTGTTGCGTTTCCGTCCGGGTCGATTAAATCGTATATTTGCTGTGTTATTTTTTCATTATTCCGGCTATTGTAAAAATCCAATTGCAACTCAATCAAAGACAAGCCCTGCCCGGCACCCTTTGTACCAAGTTGTGCCGCTTTTTTTCGTCCGATGCCATTATCAGTCACACTAATCTTAACTCCTGTAATTTCCTTTTCTACATTTATTGTGAGTTTCCAACCTTTTCCGGATTTATTAATTAATCCGTGACGAATCGCATTATCGCAGTAAGTATGTAGCGTAAGTGCAGGCACAAGCATTTTACGGTCAATTTCGTCAGAAATATAAATATTAAAATCGAATTCTTTATCCTCGAAACGCATTTTTTCCAGTTCAAGATAAAGTTTTGTATATTCAATTTCCTCGCTTAGAGCAATATAGTTTTTATCTGAATAAGAGAGTGTCTTTTCGGAAAACTTATAAAAAACAGCAATAAAATGACCCGCTTTTAACTTCTCTGTCATCGCAAAATGGCCTATGGCACTTAAAACGTTTTTGGTAAAATGAGGAATGATTTTTGAACGTAATGATTTTAACTGTAGTTCATTTTCGAGTTTTCTCCGATTAAGTTCCTGCAGTTGGTTGTCTTGTTTTCGTTTTGTTAAAACCTTAGTTAACTGCACACTAACAGCAATGATCAACAATATATAAATTAGAAATGCTATCGGTCGCAAAAAAACAGGAACCGTAATCTCAATTACCGGACTTTGCACAATTGGCGACCAATCTACACCATTCATACTGCATTGCACTTCGAACCTGTATTCTCCAAAACCAATATTTGTATAATTAACCGACTTTGTGTAAACATGTTCCGACCATTTATCCGAAAGCCCTAATAACCGGTACCGAAACCGTAGTGATTTTGGTGCCGAAATAGAATTGGCAATGTAGTCAATACGAAAGAATTTATTTTCAGAGGGGATTCTTACCTCTCCGCCCGAAAAGAAATGACTTTGCCAATTGGTATTATCTGCCGAGAATGAAATACTGTTAATCCGCAGCTTCGGAGTGAAACGTGTGTGGTTTTTAACAATGTCTTCAGGGTTAAATCGCAACACATTAAGTGCTGTTGCGAGCCAAACATAACCTTCCGAATCAACACAAATTCCGTTTTGACCGGATTCCAAACCAGTAAAACCGGCATCGTAACCAATATTGATCACTTCCGAATTAGCATAATTATTCGGCTTCGAAATATCAACAATTGAAAATCCAAGCGTTCCGCCGGCTACTAGATACTTGTTTTTGTAAACCACCAACGAAGTGTAGGAACCAGTAAGTTGCAGAGGCGACAACCTGAACTCACGACCATCGGGCAATTCCGCATAAATGCCCTTTTCGGTCGCTTTCCAGAGGCGTTTTCGGTTGTCTAATACCATACATACCACGCTAACATAGTCGCGTTTAGCAGTATCAACCTCCAACTTGCCATTTTGCAACCTGCCTGTACCCCTAAACGCACCTACCCGTATAACTCCGTTCGCATCGCGAATAATACTTATCGGAAAACCTTTTTCGAATGGATAAAACTTTTTATTAACCTCCATACCGATGTAAAGTCCTCGCCGATTCGATAGGGTATCGTGCCCCGAATACATCAGTTCATTCGTTTGTGTATCGAAATAAGTATATAAACATGCCGGAGTGTTTGTGAATACCTTTATTCTTGATTCTTTAAACACTGCAACACCCAAAGCGGTAGCAATATACACCCGGTTATTGTGGGCAGTGCTACCCATATAAATCTGATTCACAGCTAACCTTTTTTTGGGCTCTATTTTACTTTTAAAATCAATTACGCTAATTTTTTGTTCTTTATTGAGCGTTATTAATCCATTGCCAAAGCTACCAAACCACATTTTGCCGCTTTTATCCTGAATAATACTCCAAATATTATCCGGTTCGCCCAAATTAAATTTGTATTCCTCAATATTCAGATTAAAAAAATTATAAAGTCCGTTTTCGGTACCTATCCACAGGTTGTTTTCTTTGTCAACAAAAGAAAAGTTCGGGAAGGCCATTTTATCGAATAACTTAACTTGTTTAGCCGGATAGAAAAAATGCCCAAGTGTAGCTAAAGACAAAAACGTACCATCAGGTAACCAAATGCATCGATGAGCCGACTCATTAACCAGTAAACTATCAATCGGAACAAAAGAATTATTTTTTCGTTTGAACAATTGAAATTGTTGAGTGTTAGGCATTTGCAAAGCACTTTTTTCAAAGTTCTTGTCAAATATGCCATGATAAACTTCAAACGGGAGATTTAGTTTTCGAACTAGTTTTTTACCAGTCCAGCTATATACTGCATCGGAACAGAGCACTTTATTATCTATAACGCTTCTTACTTTTTTATCTAAATTTGAAATTCGCGTAAATTGCCTTTTAACAATATTGAATCTGAAATTATATCTGGAACCCGTTTCGTTCTCATTTGTATCATCT